>MDTB01051899.1_pt1 | contig 13306 bp, 11 predicted proteins | sample 811161 | NCBI WGS metagenome assembly MDTB01 (sample SAMN05326650, study PRJNA326480) | marine metagenome | isolation source: seawater | place: Mediterranean Sea | collected 2009 | reverse complement strand
TACGGAAAACTTCCTCCATGCTCCATAATTATAAGTTTTGATCCATTACTAACCTTGTTAGCCAACCAAGTCTTAAAAATTTGATTATACCAATGATTGTTTTGACTAAAGATAAATTTAGGTTTTATATCAAATTTATTTATTTGAGAATTAATTAATTTAAAATCTTCAATTAAAAAAGTCGGAATGTCTTTTTTAAATTTATTAACAAAAAAATTTTCAAAGAAATCTTTTTTGTTTATCTGATAATCAATAAATATATTTTCCCTTAATTGAGTGTTTTTTTTTGATAAACTATAATTAAATTTTAGTTTTGGAATTTTATTACTAAAATATGGAAAAGATTTATTTATTATGTGAATTTTAAAAAAAAATTGTTTAGAGAGAGAATGATCAAAGAAAAAAAAATCAAATTTTTTTTTAAAAATACAAATAAAATTTACTATTAATTCAATCAATTTTTGTTTAAAAGAATTTACAGTTTGATCACCGATAAAATTTTTTTTACCAATCAAACTTCTTTTTGAATTTTTAATTCTTATATTTTTTAATTTTTTGAATAAAAAGATATCTTGAAAAAGACAATGATTCCAATGATCTTGGAACGATCTATTGATTAAATCTTCTGTATCTTTAAAATCATTTTGTTTATTATTGAATTTATAAAAGTTAACATTATATCTTTTTTTATTATTTAAATTACTTATAATTTCCCATCTATCAAACAATATTGTTAAATACATTTGTAAAAACGGCTCAATAACTATTGACCAGCTCTGATTTGAATAATTCAATGAATGATATTTGTTTAATTTTTTTGTTAAATAAATAAAAATTTTTTTTTTTAATCTATACAAATACCTATAATCTTTTTCAATTTTATTTAGGTTAAGCCAATGATAATCAAGACTTTTTTTACCTAAAAAAATATTATTTTCATTAAACCATGGCCCTAAAAAAAAACTTTTTCCACTTCTTTTTGTTTTTTTAAAATCAGCAAAAGTTAAATAAAGATTATTCATTAAAAAAACCTTTTGAATATAAACTTGGAATTTGATTGGATGTAATTTTATTATTTCTTTTTGATACTATAAAATTTAATTTTTTTAAAATTCTATTGACTTTTATTTTTTTATTTTTCTCATTTTTAATTTCTTCTGTTATTAAATCATTTTTAAGAACTAATTTTTTTTTTCTATAATTCCATATATTGGTATTAGTAAATTTATCATAAAAGTAATTCAATTTTTTTTTATTGATACCAAGCCAATTTATAAAAAAATTTTCATATTTTGGTTTTCTGTATCTATAATGATCAATTAAATAAAGTGCATCCTCTCTTTTTAATCTACCAAGTCTTATTTCTCTTGAACAATGATCTGACACTAAGGAATAGCCAAATTTTCTTAATTTAAAATAATCGTGAATATTAGAATACATTAAACAGTCTATATTTTGATAATTATCAAATGTCCTATTTTGCCTATTAGTCTCATAATTATATTTATTAATCATTTGTTCATTTTGTGACTTGCTGTCCCATTTAAAATAATTATTCAAATAAATTCCTTTTATTCCTATTCTTTTTAATTCTTCATCATTAGGATAAAAAAAATTATGTAAGTCTTCTTTTTTTAACCTAGTTTTTTCTAATAATTTTTCTGCTTCAAAATTAAAGACATCATGATCTTTTCTATACCTTCTAGACATCTCAACTTCATCTAAATGAGAAAACATACCAACTTGGTCAATTCCCTGATGTGCTCCCCAAATAATTAATGGTATTCTCATTTTTGCGGCTACCTGTACTGGAAAAACTGTTTGTCCTGCTATGCAATGCCAATAAATATTTCCAAATTTTTCCAATGTATATTTTGTTATTTTTTTTACTATTTTAGGATCTATGGTTAAATTAAGATGTGGACAACCATGTAATGTTTTTAAGTAATTCATATTCCTAAAACCTAACTCTGTATTGTAGTGTGTATTGTAATTTACTAAAATTGGATTTAGCTTAAGAATATTTTTCACAACGTGTAACGTAAAATATGAATCTCTTGCTCCATTTATTGGAACTATACAATCATAATATTTTTTATTTCTGTAGGGACTAACTATTTTTTTAAGTTGAATTAATTTTTTTTTCCAATTGATTTGATACTTTTCTTTATGGACCATACATCCTGTACAAACATTATTATTATTAAAAATTAAATTTAATGGATGGTTACTAGGATAGGTACATAGAGAACAATAATTCATTAATATTTATATCTAATTAAATTCTTATATTTGGAACTTAAGAAATTTTTGACTATAAAAACACTTTTTTCACTAAATGAAAAATAATTGCCACAACATAATCCATTAATTTTTAACAAGAGTGGTTGGATAAAATGTTCCTTTTTTCCTACTCCACCTGTGAAATTAATTGGAATATTTACATTTTTTTTTACAAGTTTTAATAATTCCAAATCATAACCTTTTTTACTTCCATCTCTATCAATAGAATTAATTAATACTTCTCCTATTTCTAGGTAGTCAATTTTTTTAATAAAACTTTTGAAATTAATATCCATTTTTGTTCTACCATTATTAATAAATATGAAATAATTGTTTCCAATTTTTTTTAAGTCAATTGATAGTATTACTGATTGTTTCCCATATTTATTAGATAAATCATTTAAAATTTTTGGACGATTAAAGAATTCGGTATTTATAATAATTTTATCACCACCATTAGCGAATATAAAGTCTGCATTCTTAATATTCTTTATTCCTCCCCCGACAGCAATTGGAACATTGCAATTACGTGAAATATTTCTCAAATTTTTGTAAAACCTATCTTTAAATTCAATATCTTTAGTAATATCTAGTAAAGTAATCTCATCTATTCCCCATCTTAATAAGTGTTCCATTAAAATTTCTACTCTTCCTAAGGGTAAAAATTTTTTAAAATTAATACTTTGAACAGCTAAACCATCTTTAATCAATATAAGACCAATTATTCTACTTCTCATAAAATATCTTTTTTAATCATATTAAAAAAATTTTTAAAAATTTTTATTCCTGCTTTTCCACTTTTTTCTGGATGGAATTGCAGACCTAATATGTTTTGTTTTTTAACTATTGCGGCTATTTTACTTTGTTTTTCTATCGCAATTAAATTTTTGTTACTTAAACCTAAATTTACTTTGTAAGAATGCAAAAAATAAAAGAAATCATCATCAGAAATTTCATTAAAAACAGGATCTTTTTTTAATTTTTTTAATTGATACCAACCAATATTTGTTGAGGAATTATTCTTTTTTTTTGTATTTTTATTTCCTAAAATATTCCCTTTAATGAAATTAAAACCTTTTGTAGGCTCTATTTCGTTAGACTCAGAAAAAAATAGTTGCATACCTAGACAAATACCTAAAATTGGTTTTTTTTTTATTTGAACATGTGTTAAAATTTCATCAATTAAGCCTTTTTTTCTCATCGAACTTATTGCATATGGAAAAGACCCAACACCTGGTAATATCAAGAAGTCACTTTTTTTAATAATTGATTTTTCATTAGTTATTTTATTATTTATATTTAGGTTTTCTAAAGCACTTTTTACAGAAGCAATATTGCCAGCACCATAATTGATAATTGATCCAAACATTTTTTGTTTGAAATTTAGTTTTTAAAAAATTTCAAACTTTCTCTTCCATTTGCCATTTTCTTTATAAAATAAATTTCTATTAACAAATTTTTCAACAACACTCTCATATTGGCTTTTTGTTATGGATAAAAATTTACAAAATTGTTCTATATATTTTTCGCTACATTTTCCATCATATTTTTTTACTAATTCGACAGCTTCTTTTCTTGAAAATATACCTTGGTGAATACCCTCGCATGCTTGATCCGTTACAAACCCGTAACCTCTTTTTAGATACTTTAAATGTTGATTAACTATTCTAAAATTTTCATCAACCCCTGAAAATCCCCATAAATCTCCAGTATTTTTTGCTTTATCTTTTCTAATTTTAAAACCTTTTTTTATTGCCAGTTTGCCATTTTTATATCCATACCAGTCATTTAAAAAATATCCTAGATAAACAATTTTTGTTTTACTGTCTTTGACTTTATTTTTATCTGGATAATTATAAAAGTAATAATCAAGCTCAGATCCTTTTTTGTATTCAAGACTTTTAGTTCCACCTTTTGTTGTGTTACCTCCTTGATATAAATTTATCGCGTCCCAGCTATCACCTTCATCTTTTGTGCCATGAGCAACAGTATATAAAAAATTTTCACCATAAAATAATAATTTGATTTCATAAAATAATGAAAGGTGAATTGGAGAAGCATATAAAGCCATTTCTGTTGATCTACACCAGTTGCAAAACTTAAAAAAACTATGTCTCATTAATTCTTTCCACTTAACAGGATCTAAAGTAAGTGTTAGACAATCAAATCCATTCTCCACTAAATTAGAGAAATTTTCAGCTCCTAAATTTGTGATTTGTTCAGGAGGGTATGACAGTGATATGATAAATGGTTTTAATTTAAGTTCATCTCTTACATATGTGGCTTGTCGTAAGGAATCCTTTCCTCCACTAGCAGGAATAATACAATCATAAATTCCTTTTTTATTATTTTTTGCTTCGAAACAAAGATTTTTCAATATTTCTTTTCTTAGTTTCCAATTAATTTTATTATTTTTTTTTTTTGTCTCAAAAGTACAAACTTGACATAATCCATTTTTGAAAACACTTGGTTTAGATCTTATTTTTTCCGATAAATTAAAATCTTGTTCATCATGATTCAAACAAATTTTGCAGAAATTAACGATCTTTTTCATATTATTTTACTAATTTACTAATTGCATTAATTATATCATCAATATCTTTTTTTTTATGTGGGAATCTTATGTGTTCATTAATTAATGTTTTTTCAAAATGTAATTTTTCTGCGATAGGTGAAATACCTTTTTTATATACTTGATTTGATTTTAAATTCTCTTTAGCTTTAAATGGATAACCAAACTTAAACAAATATTTTTTTTGGTAAAGGGGCTGGAAATAAAGTGGTTTTGTATAACCTTCATAAAATTTTATTCCCTCTAAATTTAATATTTTAACAAATTTTGATCTTGATATGTTTATTTTTCTTTTTTCAAAATGTAATGGCATTACATAAAAAGTATTTTTACATCTTTTTTTACAATTACAACTTAAGCATTCCTTTCTTCCTGGAAATGGTTTTAAAAAATCAAATTTTACAATTCTTTTTAAAAAATAATTAATTAATTTAATTCTATATACGTTAAGTTTGTTTAATTTTTTAAGCTGTTTTAACGCTATAGAAGCAGTCAATTCTGTCATTCGATAATTGAATCCTGCAATATTCACTATATCTTTATAATTAAGTGGACCTACTACAGCCTCCCCATGATTTCTTATTAATCTCAATCTTTTCGAAATTTCTTTTGAGTTTGTGATACAAACTCCTCCTTCTCCAGATTGAATAGTTTTGTTGACATTCAAACTAAAAACTCCAATATCTCCAAAAGTCCCAACTAATTTACCTTTATATTTTGCCCCATGTGCTTGAGCACAATCCTCAATTATTTTAATGTTGTTTTTTTTAGCTATAGCTTTGATTTCTTTCATATTTGCAGGAAAACCAAATTGATGAACTAATATTATTGCCTTAGTCCTTTTTGAAATATTTTTTTCAAATGATTTGGGGTCTATACAGCCCGTATTTTCCTCAACATCAGAAAAAACTGGTATTGCTCCATAAATTAAAGGAGCTATAGCACAGGCTGTCATAGTGTATGGTGAAACTATCACCTCGTCTCCATACCCAATTTTCAGTGCACCAATCGCAGCAAATAAACATGAAGTGGCGCTGTTAAATGATATTGAATATTTTGATTTATAATATTTTGACCATTCTTTTTCAAACTTTTGAACAACTGGACCACCATTGAAAGAAAATGGGGACTCTGGATTGGCTGATCCCTCAAATAGTGAAATATTACCATCCTTTAAAACTTTTTTAACAGCATTTAATTCTTCTGTTCCAGTTGTGATATTATTTTGCCATTTTTTTGTTCTTACTTTCTTCCCCCCATTAATTGCTAATTTTTTATTTTTTAAGTTGATTTTCATATTTTTTTTGCACTTCCCACATTGTTTTCATAGTATTTTTAATATCTTGAAGTCTATAATTCAGTAGGACACTTTTTTTTTTTAATTTTAGGAATTTTGAAATCATTGAAATTGAATTTTTCATACTATTATTTGAAATATTAATTATCGGTTTTTGTTCTGATAAAACATTTTCATTTAGTTTATTTTTATATTTGCTTTGTATATAAAATTTATTTCCAAAATTATTAATGTTTATTCTTTTTCTTTCAAATCTAAGATCTGTATCAAATATTTGAAAATATTTGTCATCAATAGATGTAAATAAAAACTTTGAAGGCCCTTTTTTGTCTTTTAAAACAACATCTATCGAATTTTTATTAGTATTTAAAACAGATTTATTCACTTTGAGAATACTAAAAGAAGTTCCTATCAAAAAATTTAAATCATCAACTAGATGTATCGCGTTGTGTAACCATCCGCCATAATAAAAAGAATGTGAACTTATTAATTTTCCAAAAACATTTTTTTTTATTTTCTTTTTTAAGCTAATAAAATTTTTATCAAAACGTCTGGTATGATTTACCAATATTTCTATCTTACTTTTTTTTAATTTTTTAAGTATATAATTATATTCATACAAATTTTGAAAAGATGGTTTTTCTAAAAAAATTAATTGAGGTTTACTTTTTGAATTAATTATTGATTTTACAATCGAAAAATGACTTTTGTCAGTGGTGCAAACAGAAACTACATTAGGATTAAATTTTTTTAATGCAACTTGTAATTTTTTCTCTGTTGGGCATTTGTATATTTTCTTAAAATTTTTCAATTTATTAATATTATTATCTACTCCACAAACTAATGAAATATCTTTATTTATTTTGTAATTATAAGCATGACTATGGTCTTTAAATTTTGACTTACCCGAGCCAATATTTCCACAGCCAACAATCATAGCTTTAAAATTATTTTTCATCTTTTTAATTTTTTCCACCTTCTATAAACTTTATTATTAATCTTAGATAGATTTTTATTTTGCCTTAAAAAGATTAATATTTGATCTAAGCTAAAATATATATCGCCTTCTTTTAAAAAATTAGAAAAAATTTTTTTTATGAAGATTAAATCTATTGGCCTATCAATCTCCATATAAATGTTTGGAAAATTATATTTTTTTGGAGCAACAATATTTTTTATTAAAAATAAATCTTTGAATCTTGTAAAGTTATAACCAACATGTTCTCTTAATTGATCACTTGCTTTTATTATTTTATTCAACTGCAATAATTTTTTTCCTTTATAAATCATTATTTCTTGACCGGCAGGATAAGTGTTTTTTAAAGTGTTCGTAATACAATCAAAATTATTTTTTCTAAATTTTTCAATATATTGATCAATTATTTTGGGGTCTAACAAAGGTGAATCACCAAAACATTCCACATGAGTAACAATTTTATATCTTTCGATTAGTTTGCTAATTCTTCCCAAAACGTCGTTTTCAGATCCACGAAAAATGATTATTCCAGGGATTTTCTTACAAAATTTAAATAATCTATCATCTTTTTTATTTAGTGAGGTTGCTACAATAATTTTTTCAATTCTTTTGCTTTTTTTTAATCTTTCAATCTGTAATTGAATAATAGGTTTACCTAGAATTTTTTTCATAACTTTTCCTGGAAATCTTTTTGAATTCATTCTTGCTTGAATTGTTGCTGCGACTCTAATTTTTTTCATTTTATATTTTTAAGAAAATTATTTATTTTGTTATTTGATCCTTTAAATTTTTTTTTAATCAAATTTTTATTTTTTATTTTTAAATAAAGAACACGTTTTAAATCATTTCTAACAAGTTTGGAAATTCCTAATTTCTCTCCAATAAATTTTTTATCTTTTTTGGGCCTATAGCTAATTATATCATTTCTAAAATTTGATAATTCAATTAATAAATTAGATTTAATACCAATTATTTTTTTTGGCAAATATACTAAATCTGCTAAGTTTATTTTTTTTTTAATTAACACATTTTTTTTTTTAAATTTATTATACTTAGATATATTTTCTTCTGGATGACATTTAATAATTAATAAATCATCATTTTTAAATTCTTTAATCAACTTCTTGATTGTTTCGAATTCATCTAATGAATATTCTTTTTTAATACTTTTGACTCCTTTTATTTTTTCTGAGATAAAAATAAAAATATTTTTATTGTTTTTCTTTAATTTTTGAGCCCAGTTTGATAAGTTTTTTTTAATTTTTTTTTTTGATAAATTCTCAAAAAAAACATTACCTGCTATATGAATTTTATTTTTAGGAAGTCCTTCTTTGATGGCATCTTTATAAGCAATTTGGTCGTTTACTAATATATAATCTGGTAAAAATTTTTTTTTGTAAAGTACAAACCGACTCATATAATTTGTCCAATGTTCAATGATTGATATGGTGTTGATTTTTTTTTTTTTACCAAACTTAATTAATTCTTTGTCTAAAGAATTTCCTTGAGCAGAACCAGTTATAATTAAATCAATTTTAGAATTATTAATTTTTATTAAACTTGTTTTTGAGTTAAGAAATTTTATTTTTTTATATTTTGAAAAATTAATTGATTTTAGATATTTTTTTGCACCAGCATCACTTGATCCAAGTACAATCATTTATACAAATTTTACCAATTTTAATTTACGTTTACTTCCATATTTTAAATGATAATCAACAATTTTATCTTTAAAAAGAGAGTAAATAATTTTTAAATGATGTGGTTTAAATGTATTTGTATAAAAAATTCTTCCATATTTTTTTTGTAACTTAAAATTGAATTTTATATTTTTTTCAAATTTTTTCAGAATTTTTATTAAATCTTTTTTAGAGGAAATAATCACATTATTTGCAACATCATGAATTCCTTGCCCTACTCTTAATTTAGATAATGTTTGGTGCAAAATTGGCCCCTCATCAAAGTTTTCTGTAATTCTATGAAACGTTGCCCCAGCATAATGAGGTTGTAAAAAATAAAAAGGCCAAAATAAAGTTGCTGATCCTTTATACCATGGAGATAGGCCTAAATGCAGATTTATATTTTTTTTTTTAATAAATCTTAAAATCGGATCCTTTATGATATCTACACCAAATATAAAACTTAAATCTGGTTTAAATTTTTTTATAATATTATATGTCTTTTTAGAATTTAAATTTTTGGGAGAACAAACAATAAAATTTTTACCTTTATACACATCTCTATAATCTAGATCACCATATAACATTTTTTCCTTTTTACTTCTTGTCGTAAAATGTTTTATAAAATTTTTTTTATCGTCTAAATTTTTAATATTTTTTGATGATGGCATTAAACTTTCTCTTCTCATAACTATAATTTTTATTTCAAAATTCTCAAAATTTAAAAAAGCTGAATTCACATAGAGATGTCTTGGGTGTGTTCCAGAAAAAATAAGTATTTTTTTTTGTTTTTTTTTCATATTTTTTTGAGTAATTTTTTCTTTATTAAAAGATTTAAAATTTTATTATAAATTTTCCTTTTTAAATTTAATTCCAGAAAAATCTGTTCTTTAGTTCTTTTTCCATCACTATAAAAAAGTATCCATAAAATATAGTCTAAATAATTTATGTTTTTTTTATTAGGTAAAATACTTCCGCCAATCGATGGATATAGATTATAATTTGATAACTTTGGCTCACCAAACTTAACTGTATTTTCATATATTTCCTGTTTTTCAATTAAATTTATAATATCTAAATATAATTTATATGTTTTATATATGTTTTCTTTATTTACAAAATTAAGATCATCTTTTGAGGTATGATACTCTTTATATTCATAATACTTGCTTTTAGATATTGTGCTTAAATTAATTTTAAATCCTTGAGAAGAATACTGTCTTTCATCACTGCCATGTATGTCAAAATTTGATACATTTAATTTTATATTTTTTGTTTTAAAATAATTAATTACAAGTTTATTAATAAAATGATTTTCATCAAAAGACTTTTTATAAAAATATTGCCCTTTCCCACCTACACAACTTAAAACAAACCCACCAATAACATTTTTTAATTGTTTGCTTCTTAATTTTAGATGAACCAGGGCACCAATAGTTTCTGGATGAAAGACAAATCTATAGGACCAATTTAAGTTTTTCTTAAAAAGTTTTTTTGCCAATAAAGTATTTAATATTATACCACTAAGATTATCATTTGCCATATTCGGGTGACAGATGTAAGTTGAAATTAAAATTTCTTTTTTTGATTTTCCTTTGACTAATAGTTCCCCTATTAATATTTTGCCATTTTTAAATCTTGATTTAATTCTTACTTTTAATTTTTTTCTTTTTTTTAAATCTTTATATTGATTTAAATTTACGCAAAAACCCCAATTCTTTTTGTAGTACGAAGTTCTATAGGGTATTGAGCTAGGTAATTTTTTGGATAAATAAATATTTTTTTTTAATTTATCAAACGTTAAAACCTTATTAATTTTCCTACTGTATCCCAAGACATGGAGAAAATTATTTTTAAAATCAATAATTTTTTTATTGTGAATATCAGCAATATAAGCCTCATCAATTATCCACTCTTTTGGCACTTTCCAATCAAAAACTTTTGTGCCAGACTTTAAACCAATTATATTTATAGGAATCTCTTTTTTTATATAATTTAAAGTTTTTATATTATCTTTGGAAATAAGTGATCTATTCAAATTAAAAAGTTTTTTTAGCAAGAAATCTATTTTGTTTAATGTATTCATGTTTCAATTATGATAGTTCTTTTATCTTTCATATTTATTTCAAATTAAGAATTTTTTTTAGCTTTTTGTTTCCATAATCAAAAAATAGAAAATTATTTATATTTTTATAATTTCTTTTATACCAGTTGTTATATGAAGATTTAAAATTTGCATCTATAAATTCATAAAATACTTCATTAGAAACTGGTAGGTCTATATAAAAGCCATTTTTATTATTTTTATTTTTTAAAAAATTTCCAATATAGTTGGGCGTTATTTTTTTTGAAATTTTTAAATCCTCATATCTTGTAGAATAAAATACTGTTTTTATACCCCTCATCATACTTTCAAAACCTAGTGTGGAGTCAACAGTGACAACTAAATTGTATTTGTCCAAAATGGAATAGTTTTTTTTTAAATTTTCAGAGTATTTAATATACTTAAATGCTTTTAAAGAGTTTTTTAATAACGAGTTATAAAATTTTATTTCATTTTTATCTTTTGAAGTTAATTTGATATTGAGGAAAACCTTTCGCTCTTTAGAATAATTAATTAATTTTTTTAACAGATCAATTTCTGTTTTGTTCCAGATTTTATAAGGATAATATTTACCATTTATAAATACTGATTTTGTATTTCTCCATTGAGATATATAAAGAATATCTTTGTTTTTATTCGCTTTCTGTAATTTAACCATATTATTCTTAAAAGATCCTATTACATGATAATTTGACTTAATATATCTGGACAAAAATGACTTAGAAAAATTGTCTTGAACAAAATAAGTATCGACTGAGAATTTTTTTTTTATAAGATCAGTAACTTGTTTTTTATTATCGCCAAAATTACCTAAAGACAATCTATTCCCATTTTGTATACAGATAAATTTTATAGATGGAAAATATTTTTTTAAATTATAAAAAGAAATATTATTATCTATAAATGTAATAATATATTTTGGATTAATAAATTTAATCAAACTTATATGGTAATTTAAGTATATATTTTTAAATTTTAGACTGAACAAATTTTTAAACAGAAAAAATAAGTAAAACTCTTCAAATCTACTTGACAAAATAAAAAATTTTTTATTTTGAAAACATTTTTTAATTGTATCTTTTGCTATACTATCATAAATAATATATTCACTCTTAATAGGTTTATTAAAGTACCATTTGCTTTTTATTAAAGTTAAGAAATTATAAACTATCTTTTTTAATCTCATTAAATCCATTTTCATCTAATCTAAATACTCTATTACATTTTGATATAGACTCTTTTCTGTGGCTAACAATAATTTTTATTGAACTTTTATCTACTGACAAATTTTCTAGTATCTTAAGTTCAGTTTTCAAATCTATAGCATTCGTTCCTTCGTCAAGAATTATTATTTTTGAATCCTTGAACAAAGCCCTAGCAATTAATATTCTTTGCCTCTGCCCACCAGATATTTTAATACCTTTATTACCTATATTTGTTTTAATTCCATTAGGTAAAGAGTTAATAAAATCTGATAATTCTGAAAGCTTTAATGCTTGGTCAATTTTTTTTTTATTTATTTTGTCTTTGTTAAAATTAAAAGCAATATTTTCCTCTATTGTTGCATCTAATAAATATGAGGTCTGCCCAACGTAGCTTAAACAGTTTTGCCAAGATTGGATATTTTCTTGAATATTTTCATTTAAAACAAGTATCGCCCCATTACTTGGTTTAAGAAAACCTGTTAACAAATCAATCAGAGTAGTTTTTCCACTGCCTGATTTGCCAAAAATTCCAATAAAATCCTTGCTATTAACTTTGAAATTAACATTTTTTAAGGCATATTTTTCGGTTTTTGGATATTTAAAGTTTAAGTTTTGAACTTCTAGAATTAAATCTTTTTTATAATGGCTTAGTTTTTTAATTTGGTTTTGATTTGTTTGTTTTAGATTTTCAATTTCCTCTAATTCTTTTTGAAGTATATCCGAGGAAACTTTAAAATAACTAAAAGTTGATATGTTTCTTGTTAAAGAGGAAAATATTGGAATTAGCCGTATAATTGCTGCAACATAAAGGGCTAAAGTTGGAAAAACCATCTTTATATCGGTATTTTTCTGGGATATTAGAAAAATAAGAGAGAATATAAATATTATACCTATAACTTCTATGAATATACGTGGAGAAGCATTTAATATCAATGACTTCATATTATATTTTAATTTTTGAAAAGTAGTTTTGGTAAAATTTGAGTTAATTAATTCATTTAAATTAAATAATCTTATATCTTTAAATGACCCAAAAAAAGACTCTATTAACTTTATTTGTTCTAGTCTATTATTCTCTATTTCTGTTCCATATTTTTTTTGTTTTTTTTTTACAAAAGAATAGTACATGACTGTGAAAAAAATTAGAGATAACAAAATATAAAAAGTTTCTAAATTACTAAAAAAAATTA
>MDTB01227130.1_pt1 | contig 13307 bp, 13 predicted proteins | sample 811161 | NCBI WGS metagenome assembly MDTB01 (sample SAMN05326650, study PRJNA326480) | marine metagenome | isolation source: seawater | place: Mediterranean Sea | collected 2009 | reverse complement strand
TTCAGCGGCTTGGTTAAGAAGTTCAGCCACTTTTCTGTACCCGTCAAGATTTTCCCGGTCGGATTCGGCGAGGTAGGGCACAACTAAGTGAGAAAGTTCGAGCTCGCGAGCGAGATCGAGAATTTTTTCAAAGGAGGGAACCCCTTTTCTTTCGGGATGAAGAACCGCGTTCCAGTCAAAGTGGGAAGAGTTGACCTTCATTCCATTTTGTCTCGCCCGCTTAATCATCTCAACCGCCTGTGGAGAGGGAAACCCATAGGGTTCCACCTGCCTGTATCCCGCCTCGGCCACCTCCTTGATTGTGGCGGGCAGATCCTTCGAAATTGGTTTGCGCAGGGTATAGAGCTGGATGCCGATCTCATTGAGATAAGGCAAGTTTGAGGCCCGTGCAAACGAAGGCAGAGTGAGTAACAGACCGCCAGAATTTAGGATAAAATTTCTTCTTTTCATAGATTTTCCATAAGACAATGGGAGGGAAACGCAAGTGTTCAATCAGCAGTTTTATTATTCTCCGGGCCTGGCTCTTTGTGTTTTGCAGGGAAGATAAAAATCTTAAATCGTTTAAAAATTGAAGATCCAAAAAGGGCGAAATGGAGGCAGGTGGGCAGAGCGGCGGAAATTCCCATGATTAATCCGAAATAGATATTTTTGGCATTTTCACGCCCGGTTGGATCTTGAATTGCCTGAACCGCACGGGAGGTGTATTTGTTTCCCCTCTCCGCCAACTGCTCAGGGGCGGACTCCCACAAACTAATGAGCCAACCTCCAAAACTAAAAACAAATAAAACCCAGAGAGTGGCGAGAATTGCGATAAAAAAATCAAGGGACAGATGGAAAATATATTCTGATGTTTTGGAGGAAGCCAGCGCTCTTCTTATAATCCAGATGGTGATAAAAAAGGAAAGGCTGTCAAAAAGAGCACCCAGAATACCCACGGGAATTTGCAGTTTTACATAATGAGACGCTTCATGGGTCTGCATATAAAATGGAAAGGCGGTATAGATTGCCCACCAGTAACAGGCGATATTAAGAATAACAAAAAACAGAAAAAGGAGGGGGAAGAAAACAGCGATTGAACCGCGCTTTCTTTCGTAAATATCGAGGACCTTATGGAGAGAATCTCTCCAAATTTTGATTACCGCGGTCATATTCCCAGTACTCCGCCGGATTACAGGGTGATATGCCTTTCCTCCTCCACTGACTGCTCGCAGGCTTCGACAATCCGCATACATGTCAACGCATCATCCAGGGTGGACAGTGGTTGTTTTCCTTTTCCTAAAACCTGTTCAAGGAAATGTTTGCCCATGGCCCGGATGGTATATGGATAGGCGGAGTAAGTTTGAGAATGAACCACCGCAGGGGTGTTCTCAACCCAGTCACGGTAACTGTAGCGGGTTGCTCCCTTGGTTCCGATTACTTTGATCATAAATGTCCATGGATCACCGGCGTGGTCATCCGAAGCAAAACTGGCACAGAGATGGGAAAGTGCATTATTTTTCATTTTCATCGTGACCATGGCAATATTTTCCTGTGGCACGGTGCCGTCATTCACAGTTGCCTTCATACAGGATATCTTGTCGGGCTGCCCGACAAGATAAAGTGTGCAATAAGCATGATGGGTGAGAATTTGCCGAATCACACCGGGGTAGCGGGCCGCAACAGACTCAGGATGATGAATGTTGTAAAGAACATAGAGGGAAACCAGGTCACCTATTTTTCCGCTCTCGATTAAGTCCTTTGCCCGGGTGACGGAGGGTTCGTAAATATAGTTGTGCACCGGAGCCACCTGCACTCCTTGTGCCTTGGCCGCTTTTTTCAGGTCCTCAATTTCTTCGATGGTGACGGCGGTAGGTTTTTCCACCAAAACATGTTTGCCCGCATCAATTGCCTGGCGGGCATATTGATGGTGCGTCTCCATATTGGTCAGGACATAGACCACATCCACTGCTTTGATTAAATCCTCAACCTGATCAAATACCCGGCAGTTGAAGAGCCCGCTTTTTTCTTCGGCTTTTTTTCGCGTTCGATTCCATATTCCGGTAAGGACAGCATTTTCAGAGGAATGTACGCCTTCGCTGTGCAGGAGAGAAATGTCTCCTGCGCCAATAAATCCAACTTTTATCATTATGATATATATTTCCTTTTTCCTGCGTGATTACAAGGACAAGCGATGTTTTTCTCTTTTGGGCTTTTAACTTTTGTGGAACTTGACATTTTGGAAGTTGGTGACTGAACGTATAACCAATTTTTTTAAAAAGAAGTTTTCCATCCTCCGGGCTGTGCTAGCATTGTGCCTCTTGGTGGCTCTACTTCTGGCCACACTATGGTTCGCCCTCCCATTAATTCTTGAGAGCCAGATTAAGGAAATGGGGCGGGACGCGGGCATCGGGGAATTGGAGGTTGAAGTCTCCGAGGTGGATCCATGGAAAACGAAGATGCTTAACTGGTCGGGGGAGAGCGGTGGTAAATCCATGACCATTGATCAGGTTGAAGTTCTTTACGATCCCGCCGGAATTGCCATGGGGAAAGTCAACGCACTTTCGGTAACCGGATTATCTGCAAGCCTGAATCCGGCCAAAAACGAAAAGAGCGGAAACTTTGACTGGGAGGAGTTTTTCAGCACAGGTTATGGTTTAATAGACAAACTACTACTCGAACCACCCCTTTCCTATCTGAGAGTAAGGGATTCCGCCTTTTCCATGACCGCTCAAGATCAGACAAGCCGAATCCTCTTCCGTATGGCAACTGATTTTTTGGAGGGTCTGACTCATCTTACATGGGAGGCAGATTTTATGCAGGCCTCCGCTTATGGAGAAATCAATCTGACCCGGGATGGGAACGCCACTTTTATTTCCTCCCGGGTAAATCTGGGTGACGCGGGGAGTATGTTTGATGCACTCTCCTCCGATCTGAATCTACAAGAAATACTACCTGAGGAGCTTGAAATAACCGCCGGAAGTTTGATTGTGGATGGGTTGACCCGTATTGTTCCGACTGGTTTGGAGGATTTATTCCTGGAGCTCAACGGCAGCGATTTTCAGTTTGGATGGGGGGACCATAATTTTTCGGTTCCCAAGTTAATGGTTTTTTTCATGCCAGAGAACGAGGACCAATGGGAATGTAATTCGTATGCCAATGTAAGATATGGAAATCACCTGCTCGCAGATGAGATTAACCTTTCAATTATCTATGATCAGAAGGGATTCGGGGTACAGGGCGGAGTGAATTACCTGAAAACCCAGGATCCCTTTCCACCGGTTGAAATTACCGGTTTACGCTTTCCCAATATAGATTTGGATCCGGATGAATTCGAATTTCCCGGAAATCAGGAAAGACAGGTCTCTTTTGACGAACTTTCCTACGATAATCAATTCTTTCGCATGTATAACGGTCTTTTTTCTTTTCATCTGAAAGATCAAAGGATTGATTGTAAGGTGCCTCCGCTGGACGCCGCACTTTTGGATCTCGGTATTTCCTTTGTTCAGTTTTCTTATGTTGGGAGTGTGGATCCCCAAAAATTACCTCAAGTCAATTCCCCTCAACTCATTACCGGTCAAAAGGTTATCTCCGGCGATGAAGTGCTGCTTGAGGATTTGATGCTGAGTTTTCGGGTCAAGGATGCCTCTCATTTTCTCATTGATGTGCTCACCATGAATGTTGGAGGAGATCAACTCGATTTCAGTCCGGCCAATATCATTTTCGGTATTCCGGGCGATCACAGTCCAAATCTCAGCGTGCAGTTTAAGAAAAGTAGTCTCTTTCTCCCCGGACAGGAAGTTCGTGTGACTGGATTGGAAGGAGAAATTCAATTCAATTCGCTGGAGCCGATTGAGACCAATGGTACGCAAACTATCCAGTTCGAGAGTCTGACGGTAGATGGATTTGAAATGAGGAACGGTTTTTTCAGTTTTGCAATTCTGCCTGACGGTACCTTTTTGATTGCGGAGGGAAGAGCGGAATTATTTGGAGGTGTAATGGGGTTAATGGAGAGCAGTTTTACCCTTGACGGAGAGGAGATGAAATTGATCACCACCATGGAGAAAATGAACGGGCAGGATATAGCCGATTTGATTGAGGAACTGGAGGTCGAGGTAAACGGTAGTTTTTCAGGTCGTATTCCCTTACTAAATGCCGGTGGGAAATGGGATTTCGAACGCGGTTTTTTACAGCTTGATCCAAGCCCCAATGCAACTCTCAGGTATCAATCAAACGGATTCCTGACCCGAGGAATTGAGGAAGGGTCGGAGGAGTTTGAACGGATGAAAATGACCGAGATGGCACTTGAAAATCTCAAGCTTGATTCCCTGCGAATTACCTTTGAAGTGGATGGGGCAAAAAGACAGGTAATGGGGGATATCCGCGGTAAATCAATGATTCGGAAAAACACCGAGGTTTCCCTGGATTACCGTCCAAAAATTATTGCCGGACTCGCGGAGATCTTTCAAAAAATGAATCTTAACAAAGTGGGGCTGTGAAGAAGCTTTCGTATTTTTGATTCAACTTCTCAGTTGCAGAAATGAGTCGACAATTATACTGTAAATAAATGGATTCAATCATAAGAATATTATTTCTTTTTTGCCTGGCCTTGTTTTCAGGATGCACGGTTATGAAAACTGAGCACCACATTACTCTCGACCATAACATTTCCATTAAAATTGAACAGGAAGTGAACGATTTCCTCGATGACTTATATGAGGAAGACAGCAAATCCGAATAATTTGCCAAAAGAAAATTTATTATGAAGCTAAACTATTTTATCACCCTACTTGTCACCACTTGTTTTCTTTCCTCTTTAGCTAGTGCGGATAACAGCCTCACTCAGCGGATGAAGTCCCGTCTTCCAGAGGTTCTTGCTTTGAAAAACAGTGGTGTGGTGGGGGAGGGAACGAACGGCAAACTGCTTGTCCGCAAGGAAGAGGGCGAGAAACTGGAAAAACTGGTCATGGAGGAAAATAAAGACCGGGCAGCTCTCTTTGTTATTTTGGCCAAGAAAACGGGTGGGACACCGGATGAGGTGGCCAAAAAATTTGCCCAGGGAATGGCAAGTAAGGCGAAGAAAGGTCATTGGTTCAAAAAACCTTCCGGAAATTGGGTTTCCAAGTAAAAATTCTTTTTTTTCTGGGGTGTGGGATTTTTTCCTATCTCGTCACTTCCTGTCAGACTGTTCCCGCAGAATCGCAGACCGCGTCAAAAGTGGCCGGGTTTTCAGATCGTTCGGTGGAGAGTTTAGAAGACCAGCTTCTAATCAACTCAAAATCGTTGGAGGCATTGGAATTCGAGATGGAATGGTTAGATACCAGAAAACAAATTGTGGCTGCCGAGATTATGCTCAGACGGGCAATTGAATCTGAAGTGAAACTTGAGCGTGAACTGTCTGGTTTTCAAAGTATGAATCAAAACTTTCCCTCGGCACAGGGATTTATTTCCGAACATGAAACAATCAAGTGGCAATCAAGATTAAAGGTTAAGCAAGAGGAAACGGGTCGTTTAAAAACAGTGGTCCGTTTATTGAATCGTGACATGGCTGACCTTGATGCCAAGCTTGCCCGCAAGGGATTCCGTCATCCGCTTTCCCCCGCTAAAACCAATGCACCTGTCCAGTAATATTTCGTATTCAATCAGTTTACTCATCCTCTGAAATTATAAAATGGAAGATCTTATCGAACGAATTCTGAGTCATCCTTTGCTAAGTTTTGCCCTCGCCTTATTGTGTATTTTATTACTCTTCGCCGTGCTCAAGGGGTTAATGAAATTAATTCTTGTCTCGCTTGTTTTGGCATCAATTTATTTGGGATATATTACCTTTTTTCAGGATGATTATCCGTTGCCGGAAATCGATGAGGATCTGTTAGAAAGCTGGAATGAATGGATTGAACCCTTCCGGACAATCGACCTGAATGTTACTTTGCCCGATTTTAATCAGACAATGGAGGATGATGCCCCCCGACAGGTTGAGTAATTTGAAGCTCTTATGAAATTGCCCTGGCCCCTGTATCTGGCTTGGAAACAACTTTTTCCCAGCCAGAAAAAAGTCTCATTTTTCTCGCTGCTTGCAGTCATTGGTGTGGCTTTGGGGGTTAATGTGATGATTGTGGTGGTCGTATTCATGCAGGGATTTCAGGAAAAATTCAGGAACGACATCATTGACGCCCAGGGGCACGGTCGAATTGTACCATGGAAATCTTCCGGTAATTGGCAGGAAAAAAAGGAGAGGATGGAAGAATTTCCTTTCATTGAACACCTGATGCCCTATTTGCAGGGGCGGGTAATTCTGCAAAAAGGAAATTACAACTCCACCCCATACTCAATGGGCATTACGCCCACTGCGGATAATCCTGTGTTTGATATCAATTCTTTTTTGAAAGGAGGGGCCTTGAAAATGAATGCCCACGAAGCGGTCGATATCACCCCTCTTCCCACGGTTGACACGCTCGAAGACGAAGTGGTTTTTATCAGCACCCAAGTGGCAAATCAATTGGGAGTCCGTCCGCCCGCAATCATTCAATTCCATGACAGGAATCAAAGTGCTGATTTACCAAAAGGTCAGATTGCCATCACCCGTCTTGATCCATTTGTGGAGAGCGGAGAATGGAAGATTTTATTTACCAGCGATCAGGATTTTGTCATCCGGGACGGGGAAAGCGGGGAAGAATTTAATGCCACGCTCTCGGACGGTCCAATTGACCGGGGTTTAGGGATTCCGGTTTTCCATCCCTTAGGCAAAGGTGAACCTTTTCAGAAGGGTGACCTTTTTCGATTTCAAGTGCTTAAGGGTTCCACGATTGAGGTATTTTTCCCGGCCATGGTCACCAAGGCAAAAGAGGATGAGATTATTCCTCCGCGCGAAGTGCGGGTGGGGGGGATTTTTGAGGTCCCCTGGCAGGGATTTCACACCGAAGCTCTGATTGGCACGATGCGCTTTATGCAGGACATGCGAGGAGGGGAGGGAGTTGTGGACGGTTTCTACTTCCGTGCGATTAAATCGGTTGCCGCAGATGAACAAAAACTTGGGCGCTCCTGTGAGGAATTGAAGGACTATCTTGGGGAAGGGTGGTCTGTTATTCCCTGGTTTGTGGAAAACGCCTGGTTTTTTGATCTGTTGAAATTTGAGGAGTATTTAATGATTCTGATTATGGTTCCGATTGGATTGGTTGCTGCTTTTGCCATTGCGATTGCTCTGATGACTTCAGTTCTGAGGAAAACCCGCGAGATTGGATTACTCGTTGCGATGGGAGGCCGCCGGATTTCAGTTGGTTTAATTTTTTGCCTGCAGGGTTTTATTATCGGTCTGCTCGGTTCAGTTTTGGGATGTGGATTTGCTTTGTTATTTATGTTTTTCCGCGATGAATTAATGTCCTTTATTGTGCAAAATATTGCCGGGGAGGATGGACAGGCCGGGGTGTCCCAGTTCTATGATTTTTACAGTCTGCAAATATATTACCCATGGGAATCAGCCGGGAGTTTGTCGACTTTTCTGACTTTCGCTTTTTTTGCTGTTTTAGTTTCCACCATTGCGGGAATGTTGCCTGCCTGGCGGGCAACCCGTTTAAAACCCGCCGAGGCCTTGCGCAGTGAATAACTCCGGCAGAAAGATTCTTCATGTCCAGGGACTCGCGAAGAGTTTTCCGTTTGAGAATGATCGTATTCATGTACTGGATGAGATTGAATTAAGTTTGCATTCCGGGCAGTCAATGAGCATTCGGGGAGACTCCGGATGTGGCAAGACCACACTACTGAATTTGCTCGCCCGTTTGGAAACCGGAGACAGTGGTCATATCTCCTGGGAAGAGTACGATATGGATGCCAGTTCGCCCTGCACATCGGCGGAAGCTTCTTTACGGGCCCGTTTTTTGGGCGTGGTTTATCAGGCTTATTATCTGATTCCAGAATTGGATGTTTTGGAAAATGTACTGATTCCCGCGAGGCTTGCAGGTGGAATCACAAGTGAAACCCGTGACCGGGCAAGGTCGCTTCTTTCCAAGATGGGAGTGGGGGACAAGGAAAAACAAATCCCGACCAAGCTTTCCGGCGGTGAAAGGCAGCGGGTGGCGATTGCCCGGGCCCTGGTGAATCAACCTAAATTAATTCTTGCCGATGAGCCCACGGGTAACTTGGATGAAAGAACGGGGGGCGAAGTTATGGATTTATTACTGCAAAGCTGTGAGGAAGAAAAGGCGGCTCTAATTCTAGTGACGCACAATCCAACTTTTGCCCAAGCGACCGAAGAATCACTTTTTTTAAGACAGGGTAAATTTAAAAACGGGTAATCAAATGAATATGGACAATCGCGAGGATAACAAAACAAGATGCGGAGTGGCTGGGGTCGGTTATCTGGGACAGCATCACGCCCGGATTTACAACGATCTCAGTTCCTGCGAATTGGTTGGGGTATTTGATCCAAACCCGGAAGCCCGCAGAGCGGTAAGTGAGGCCCAGGGATGCAGGGAGTTTACCGATCTTGAGGCATTGGGAGAATCCTGTGATGTGATTAGTGTGGTTTCTCCCACGGACCGTCATGCGGAGGTGGCGATTCCATTGATGAAAGCGGGATGTCATGTTCTGATTGAAAAACCGCTGTGCGTCTCCCTGACTGAAGCGGAGGAAATTCTCCGGGTCGCCCAGGATAATAAAACAATTGTACAGGTCGGTCATATCGAGCATTACAATCCAGTGATGACTTTTCTGGAAGAAGCGGTCGATCATCCCAAGTACCTCACCGTGGAAAGGCTTGCCCCCTTTCAGCCTCGGGGAACGGAGGTCGGAGTGGTTCTTGATTTGATGATTCATGATATTGGGATTGCGATGTCACTCGTTGCCTCTCGGGTTTCAAAGGTCGATGCAATCGGAGTCCGTGTGCTTTCGAAAACGGAGGATATTGCCAATGCCCGCATTGTTTTTGAAAACGGATGCGTGGCCAATTTAAGTGCGAGTCGGGTAAGTGAGAAAAAAGCCCGGGAGATCAGAGTTTTTCAGGACAGTGGTTACTTGTCTCTTGATTTTATGAATCAAAAAGGTCACCTGATTAAAAAGAGTGGGACCGGACTCGATAAAAAAGAAGTCCCGGTTGAAAAAGGAGAACCTCTTGCCCTAGAACTTGATTCTTTTATCCAGTGTGTACATGGGTCCTTGAAACCGAAAACGGATGGTACATTCGGAAAAACCGCTCTCGAAGTCGCTCTTTCGATTACCAAGCAAATAAATATTTCACTGTGAATTGAATGTAAACTTACAGTTTCATTCTCCCCCAGATGGTCAGGTTGACCTACTTGTGGTGGCCGGTGAGGTTTCAGGGGACGAACACGGATCAGAACTTGTTTCCGGATTGATGAAGAGGCAGCCAGATTTAACAATCTGCGCAGTGGGAGGGGGAGAGCTTGAGAAAAAAGGGGCCCATTTGGTTTACCCGCTGGTGGATCATGCGGTGGTGGGATTTTTTGAGGTCATTAAAAATTACCAGATATTTAAGCAAATTTTTTCAGCCACGATTGAATGGATTAAAAAATTCCAACCCAGAACTGTTCTTCTGATTGATTATCCAGGATTTAATCTTCGGCTTGCGAAAGAGCTCAAAAAACTTGGCCTTTCCCGGAAGGGCGGGGGAGATATTCTGGTTCTTCAGTATATCAGTCCGCAACTCTGGGCCTGGAAACCAAAGCGCCGGTTTGTGATGGAAAAAATTCTTGATGGGTTGGGCGTGATTTTCCCTTTCGAAGTGGCATGCTATGAGGATACCAATTTACCGGTCTCCTTTGTCGGGCATCCTTTTGTGCAACCCGGGTATCAAAATTCAATCAGCTATGATCCCAAAGGGCCCTTACTGATTCTTCCGGGAAGCCGGGTACAACCGGTACAAAGAATACTGCCGGTTTTTTTGGATACGGTTAGTGAATTACTGAAGGATTTTCCCGATTTGGAAATCGTTCTTCCGGTTCCGGATTTAACAATCAGGAATCTGGCGGATCATTTGTTATCTCTTCGCAGTAACCTCAAGGGACGGGTGCGGGTAGTTATAGGAAAAGCGGGTATAAAAGCCCGGGCGGCCCTGATGAGTTCCGGCACGATGTCACTCTCCTGTGCAATTGCAGGAATTCCCGGAGTGATTGCATATCGTGCACATCCACTGACTTACCTGCTGGGGCGAACACTCATTCGGATTCCCCATCTTGGCATGGCTAATATTCTGTTGGCCGATGATCCGCCCTATCCTGAATTCCTGCAGGGGCGTGCCAATGGAAGAGTGCTCAGTGGGTCCATGACCACAATACTCAAGGATTCACATTCGGGCAAAAACTCAGCCGAAGTGGCGAAAAAAATAATAAAGAGCTTACAGGTCACAACCGACCGGGGGGCGGAAGACTGGATAGCTCAGGAAACTTCCCGGGTCTGAGTCATCTGTTCCCATAGTTTGTGGGCACGGCGGGCAAGAGCACCTTTACAGCGGTCCACCTCGGAAATTCTTGATTTTAAATTCTCGTTCGCGATCGTCGAAACATCATCCATGTTGTAGAGAAACACATTATCAATTTTAGAGACTTTTTCATCAATATTTCGGGGCACGGAAGCATCAATAAGAAACAATGGTTGGTTCGGTCTTTTGCCAATAGTCTTTTGGATGTCGGCAAAATCAATGATTGATTGTGCACTTGAAGTTGAAGTTAATATGACGTCAAACAGGTGCATGGAGTCTTTGAACTGGTCATAGGAAAGAGCAAAGCCCCCAAACTTCTCGGCTAATTCATCCGGTTTTCTCCGGCAGAGCGGGCACCAGTCAAAAGTCCGACCGGTCACTGTTATGGCTTGGGAGCCTCTCGACTTGAATGCTTCAATTGTACTCTCAGCCACTTCACCCGCACCGACCACAAGCAGTCTGCAACTGGATACTTTTCCGAATATTCTTCTCGCCAGTTCGCAGAGGACATTTCCGAGGTTCACCTGACCGCGGGATATCCCGGTGTTGGTTCGGGCCCATTTTGCCGCCTGGAATCCTTTTTGAAAAAGGCGGTTGAGCATTTTTCCGGCGACATTTCGATTACATGCATCCTCGTATGCTTTTTTGACCTGTCCCAAAATTTCAGTTTCTCCCACCATTTGCGAATCGATTCCGGAGGTGACTTTGAATAAGTGATTAACCACCTCGTGGTTGCTTCTGTGGTAGGAGTGCTGATTTAAAAACTCAGGTTCAATTTTACGGAAATTACTGAGGTATTGGCGCAGTGAGTCGAAGCTGAAACTTCCTTCAGTCGCCCCGTAAATTTCCGTCCGGTTACATGTGTTGAGGAGTAGATACTCGTTTAAGCCTGTAATCTGACCGAGCCCCTGATAGAAGTCATCAATTGATTCAGGAGGTAAACTGATTTGTTCCCGGGCGGATAAATCCGCAACCTGATGGGAACTGCCAAGCAGATGCAAAGATTGGTTGTTTTCCCCGATCATTGGATAAAAAGTGTGGTTAATGATTCCGGGGAAACGACATCCTTTTGTTTATCCCTTGTCCGTGAATTCACCACCGCCAGACTTCCAATCGCGACAATCAGCAGAATGATTGAAACCTTGGCAAATTTCGAACCATAAAGCCGGCTGCTTAAATGCAGGAAAAACACTGCGGTGTATCCAGTCCAAAGAAAGAGCGTCACGGTTAGCTTTGCCACGGAAACAAACTCAGGATGCCGTGTCCAATGCATACCGCCGACCAGAATTGAAATGGTTAGAAAGAGAACGCCCACAGAAAGGAGTCGCCAACCGGCAATTTCGAGATCGTTAATTGGAGGGAGGTAAGCCCCCAATTTATCAAACTTCCTAGACAAGAGCGCTTTTCGCTGAATCAGGTACATCCCGCTGACCACGGCAAGAAGCGAAAAAACTCCGTAACTGAAAATCGCAATTGATGCGTGCAATTCAATCCACGGGCTGGAGAATAACTTTTGGTAATTGGGAGCGAGCCAATACTGGGGATCACTGGCAGGCCAAAGAAGAGAGAGCCAACCCGCACCGAATGCGAGACCGGCACAGAATGATCCAAGCAAATCGAGTTTCCACAGGATTCGCAGGATGATGAAAGTAAGAATCAATGACCAAAGAATAAATTGAATCCGTTCAAGTGCGTTACCGAGCGGACAGCCATGCACCTCCATTCCCCGGATGTAAAGTGCCCGGGTTTGGATAATAAATCCAATCATGATTCCAGCCAGTGGTGCTTCCTGTAAGGGTGCCCAATTCAGGCGAAAGGTTTTCAGGAACCCAAAAATAAATGCGAAGCCGTATAAACCACCGGCTATCCACATTAAATCACGGGCGTCATTGAAATTCATATCCAGATTTGAGGATGATCAACTAGAGGGAAGATAAAAACAGGACAATTGAGAACGGGTCGGGGAAATGGGTTACCGGGCAGTCTGATGAACCGGAGTGGATCTGAAAAATTTTCTCATCGATGAACAGTCCTTCCCTTCGCAGTTCACGCAGCACGGACGGATCTGGGAATTGTAATTTGAATCAATGTGCTCCGTAATTAAGCGTGTGCAGAGATCAATAAATTTTTCCTCCAAATTGAAGCAGTCCACCCGTGCGAAGTGATCCACCACTTCCTCGGCGTATCCCCGGAATTCGATATCAATTTCATCCAAGGTTTCGATATGGTCAGTCGTGAAGGCGATGGGAACCATAAGGATTGCTTTTTGTTTGGTCTCTCTGATCACAGTGGGAGTTCCGGGTGTGAGCCATTTTGTCCGCTGTGGTCCGACTTTGCTCTGCCAGGCCAGGGCACCTTCATGCTTCAAGCCCATGTCCCTAAGTACTTTTTCAATATTTTCATAGGAACCGGTTATCTCAAGGTTGTACTTGTCCCCTTTTTCCATGCAGTAAGATTCCGGAAGGCTGTGTGCGGAGTAAATAATTCGGATATCCTGATCTTTTAAATCGTAGGCACTCTTCATTTCATCAAATTTTCTTTTGATCAAAAAAGCCCAGAGTTCAGAATAATCAATCCGGTCCCACCACTGATCGATAACGGAAATTTTCTTTGGATCCGCTTCACTTTTATTTTGGTCGAGCCAACGATAGGCGTCACACAGGGAGGAACCGCTCGTTGAACAACTGTGCTGGGGGTATTGTGAAAAAAGAACGATTCGTTCGGCTTCCTTAAATGTCTTAATCATTTCTCCGGTTCGGGGGGATGAATAACGGAAACCGGAAACGCAGACATGGGGAGCGGTTTCCGGGCTGACCTGATCAAGCTTTTTAGAGATTTGTTCGGCCTGTTTTTCCATGAGATTAAGGGTGGGGGAGTACTGCCCGATCTCGGCATACCG
>MDTB01063739.1_pt1 | contig 13308 bp, 6 predicted proteins | sample 811161 | NCBI WGS metagenome assembly MDTB01 (sample SAMN05326650, study PRJNA326480) | marine metagenome | isolation source: seawater | place: Mediterranean Sea | collected 2009 | reverse complement strand
TACTTATTGTCCACTTTTTATTCATAACCATTATGGCCAATATACAATTTATATAGACTATAATAATTTAAATTTTTCTTAAAATAAGATTTATAAATATTAATATATTAGAGATATGAATTATAAAATATTTCAAGGATTTCTAATAGTGGTTTTATTATTATTGTCTTCAACTCAAATAATTGCTCAACAAAAAATATCATTATATAACTCTAGTCAGGATTGTGATCTAAATAAAAAAGACATAATTGATGAAAGGGACGGAAGTACATACATTTATGAGGTAGAATATCCAGAGATATGGTACTACCCAGCAATAAATAAAGATGACAATAAGCCTGCAGTGCTTGTAATTCCAGGTGGAGGATATACTTACCTTAGTATTACTAATGAAGGGATTTCAATAGCTAAATGGTTTAATAAGTTAGGTATAGATGCATTTATGCTTAAACACAGACTTCCTAATAATTATGATGGACCATGTAAGCAAAATGTTGCCTCTAAAGATGCATATAAAGCTCTTGAAATAATAAGAGCTAATTCTAAAAAATGGAATATAGATTCAAATAATGTTGGTGTAATAGGTTTCTCTGCTGGTGGTCATTTGGCATCAACTATTTCAACTAAAGGTAAATTAGGGTTTAATAAACCAGATTTTGCAATTTTACTTTATCCTGTTATAACTATGAACATAGACATACAAACTTGGACCTTTAGTAGTTTGTTTGGAGATAATCCTGATGAGAGTATCATTCAAAATTATTCTAATGACTTAAATGTAAATCAGGAAACACCTCCAACTATTCTAATTCACTCTAATAATGATGAGGGCACACCTCCTGAAAATAGTATTAGTTATTATTCTGCTCTTAGAAAAAATAATGTTCCTGCTTCCATACATATATGGGAAGATGGAGGTCATGGATATGGTCTTGCAAAAGGAAGAGGTACAATTGAATCTTGGACAAAAATTGTTAAAGAATGGATGATTCTAAGAGGTGTCATTAATTAAAAAACAGAAAATCAACCTTTAACCCTCATAAACCTTCAAATTATCGTATTCGCAATAATTGTTATTTAAATGTTAATAAGTGACAATTTTTTCTAGATTTTTATTTTAAATTAACAATTTTTTAACTTATATTTCGAACCATAAACTAAACTTAATTAACATGAAAAAAGCTTTTTTAGTTGTATTGATGTTATCATCTACTTTAATTTTTGCTCAGAACAATATCTCAGGTAATGTTTCTGATCAAAGTGGTAACCCTATTCCAGGAGCTACAGTTGTAGTTCAAGGTACTAATACAGGTGTTGTTACAGATTTTGATGGTAATTATCAAATAAATGCGTCAACTGGAGATCAGTTGACCTTTTCAAGTTTGGGATTTTCATCTCAGACTATAACTGTAGGTAATCAGAGTAGCATAAATATTGTTTTAGCTGCTTCTATAGACATTCTTGATGAAGTAGTTGTATCAGGATATCAAACTTTACAGAGACGATCTTTGTCTGGAGCAATTGGAACTGTTGATGTTTCTGAAGCATTTAAAACTCAGGTTGCAAACGCAGCAGAAGCACTTCAAGGAAGAGTTGCAGGTGTGCAAGTTATTACTAGTGGTTCCCCAGGTGCTGCACCAGTAATTAGGATTCGTGGTTATAGTACTACTAACAACAACGATCCTTTATACGTTATTGATGGTGTTCAGACTACAGATCCAAATGTAATGAGAGATATAAACCCTAATGATATAGAGAATATATCTGTACTTAAAGATGGTTCTGCAGCTATTTATGGTGCTAGAGCATCAAATGGTGTTATTGTTGTAACTACAAAAAAAGGTTCTTATAATACTAAAAATACCCTAGAAGTTAATGCTTCTTATGGTGTAAGTACTGTTACTCAAAAACCTGAAATGATGAATTTACAGCAGCATGCAGATATGACATGGCAAAGTATCTTGAATGATGGAAATACTCCTACTCATCCTCAATATGGAAGTGGACCAACTCCATCAATTCCAGAATTTCTAAATGTTCCTATGCCAAGTGGTCAAGAATATGTTGGCGCGAAACCAAGGGTAACACCTGGAGGGACTAATTGGTTAGATGAATTATTTGAAACTGCTGAAACTAAAAGTGTGTCATTAGGTGCATCTGGTGGATCTGAATCTGGTAGATATCATTTATCTGCAAGTTATTTAAATGCAGGAGGTGTTATAGTTTACACTGGTTTTGAAAGAGCAAATACAAGACTAAACTCTGAATTTAAGATTGGAGATAAAATTACTTTAGGTTCTAATTTAAATGTTACTTATGATAAAGAATCAACTACTCCAAATGATCCTATTCAAAGAGCAACTGGTTCGTCTCCACTTGTTCCAGTTTACGATACAAATGGAAACTTTGCAGGAACATATACTAACTCATCTAGATTAGGTATTCATAACAACCCAATAGCTGATCAATATAGATCAAGAAATGACTATAATAAAAATCTAAGAGCAATTGGTGATATGTTCTTCCAATGGGATATAACTCCAGAACTTAGATTTAAGACATCTGCTGGTATTCAAATGAGAGACTTACATGGAAGGTACTTTTCTGCATTAAACCCTGAGCATGGTGAAGCTGTTGCTGTAAATACACTAACTGAGCAACATTTCAGACAAGATGAATGGGTAGTAACAAACACTCTAAATTATAGAAACAGTTTTGGAGATCATACTCTTGATGTTCTTGCTGGAGCAGAAGCTTTGAAGCAAAACTTTAAAGGTAGCCAAATACTAAGAACAGATTACTTGTATGAGTCACCTGATTTTTACTTAATGAGTAATGGAGCTGGAACACCAGTAGTTTCATATGCAAGTCAAAACGCAACTTCAATATTTTCTATTTTTGCAACCGCAAACTGGTCTTATGGAGGAAAATATTTTGCAACTGCTACAGTTAGAAAAGATGATACCTCTAGATTTGCTAGAGCAACAGCTGATGCAGTCTTTCCATCAGGAAGTTTTGGTTGGTTGATTAGTGAAGAAGACTTCTTCAATAGTAACGTTTTTGACACTTTAAAATTAAGATTATCATATGGTGAGCTTGGAAATCAGCAAATTGGAGGATCTAATTTAGATGTAAATATTTCTGATCAAAATGAGTTTATTTCATACTATAACTTTAATGGAGCAGGTTTAGCTACTCCGGGGGCTACTTTAATATCTAAGGGAAATCCTAATTTGACATGGGAAACTATGACTGCAATGAATCTTGCTTTTGATATGTCATTTTTTGATAACAAACTTCAAACAACAATTGATGTATTTAGAAATGAAACAAACGGTCTAGTTGGAGAGGATACCAACAAACTAAGTAGTACTGCTATTGATTCAAGTGCTCCATTTACAAACTTAGGTTCAATGGTTTCTTCAGGCTTTGATTTATCATTGTCTTACAATGATGTTACATCATCTGGACTTACCTATGGAATTTCTGCTAATATCACAAAGTCAACCAATGAGGTTACAGAATTAATTAGTTCGTTCTACAGTGCAAGTGGTGATAGAGTTGGACCCATTTCAAGAACTGAAGTTGGTCAACCTTTAGCATTTTTCTATGGTAGAAATGTTTTAGGTATTTTCCAAAATGATGCAGAAGTTGCTGCTCATGCTACTCAAGATGGAGCTGCGCCAGGTCGTTTCAAATATGAAGATGTTAACCGTGATGGTGTAATAAATGATAACGATAGAACTAAAATTGGTGATCCACATCCTGATTTTCTTTTTGGTTTAAACATAAATCTTGCTTATAAAAACTGGGACATGAGTATGTTTTGGAATGGATCAATTGGAAATGATATATTTGATAATACAGCAGTGTATTACGAATCTCCTCAATTCTTTAATGGAAATAGGAGTACAAGAGTGCTTGATGCATGGAGTCCATCTAATCCAGGCGGAACATATCCAGCCTTGAGTGAAACTATATTAAACAACGAGTTTAGTCAGTCTAACTCATTTTTCATAAGAGATGGATCTTTTGCTAGACTAAGAACTCTTCAGATTGGTTATACCCTTTCTGATTCAATAGCTTCAAAAATTGGAGCTAGTAGTGCTAGATTATTCTATAATGGAACTAATCTTCTTACTATTACAGATTTTGATGGATTTGATCCAGAAGTTCCTAATGGAGGTTCTCTACTACTTGGATGGTACACAGGACAATACCCACAGAAGGCAACTTCATCAATTGGTATTAATATCAAATTTTAACCCCAAAAAAATATAATTATGAAAAATTTTATAACATTATTTTTATCAGCAACATTACTATTAGTTTCATGTTCTGATGATTTTACAGACATAAGTCCTGTAGGGGCATTAAGTGATGCTTCACTACAGAATGCTACTGGAGTAGATCTTCTCTTAGTAGGAGCATACTCTATGCTTGATGGAATTCGTCAAGGCCATGGTGATGATTGGCATGTAACAGGTGATAATTGGTGGATGGATGTTTTATCTGACGAAGCTCATAAAGGATCTACTGATGGTGATCAACCAGACCTATTAACACTTGAACTATATACTTGGGATACTACAAACCCATATATACTTAATAAATGGAGAGCAATATTTGCAGGTATAAACAGATCTAACTCTGTTATTAGTTTAATAGAATCTTCTGAAGATCCTAGTCTCTTTACTACTGAAATGGCTCAAGCTCGTTTTTTAAGAGGTCATTATAATTTTGAACTTCAAAAAATGTGGGTGAACGTTCCGTTTATTTCTTCAGAAAATTTTGCTGCTAGTGAATTTAATCAGCCAAATGGCGGTCCTATATGGTCTGAAATTGAAGCTGATTTTTCTTATGCTGCATCAAATTTACCGACATCTAGAGGAGGTAATTATTCCGAGCCAGGTAGACCAATAAAATCTACTGCTCAAGCATTTTTAGGTAAAGCTCTCCTTTATCAAGGAAAATGGGCAGAAGCTTCTACTAATCTTGATGCCGTAGTTAGCTCTGGTGACTACGCCTTAGCTACAGATTACTTTTCTAACTTTAGATCTGATGGTGAAAATGGTCCAGAAATGGTCTTTTCAATTCAGTATGCGTCTGATGGAGGTCAATCTTTTCAAGGTGCTAGAGGTGGTACATTAAATTTCCCTGTAGGACCTATGACAGGTGGTTTATGTTGTGGTTTTTATCAACCTACTCAAAACCTTGCTAATGCATTTCAAACTGGTGAAAATGGTCTTCCAATTTCTAACTGGGCTAGCTCTGATATAGCAAATGATGCAGGTATTTCTGAAACCGAAGCATTTACTCCTCACACTGGTCCACTTGATCCTAGAATCGATTACACTATCGGTAGAAGAGGTATTGAATATAATGGTTTTGGTCCTTTTACTGGAAAAGACAATATAAGAGCTTCTTTTACAGATATTTCAGGACCTTACGCAGGTAAGAAAAATATGTATACTGCTGGTGACTCTGATAACAGAGGTACAGGTGGTTGGGGAGAACAACGAACAGGTATTAATTATCATATAATGAGATATGCTGATGTTCTTTTAATGGCTGCAGAAGCAGCAGTTGAAACTGGAAATCTTGAAAAAGCTAGAGGTTTAGTAAATCAAATAAGAACAAGAGCAATGAACTCGCCTAGAGCTGATACATCTCCTAATTACGTGATTGACACATATAATTCTACTTGGACTGACCAATCTGCAGCAAGAACAGCTGTTAGACACGAAAGAAGAGTTGAATTAGGAATGGAAGGTCATAGATTATTTGATCTTAGACGATGGGGTAATATGGTTGAAACATTAAACGCTTACATTACTAATGAAGGTAGGACTATTCCACCTTTTAAAGCTAGAGCAAATGCAGTTACTGCTAAACATATGGCTCTACCAATACCTTTAGATGCAATTGATCAATCTGAGGGTGCTTTAACACAGAATCCTGGTCATTAATCAAGACAAAAAAGTTATTTAAAATTACAGGATGAATTAATTTTCATCCTGTTTTTTTTTAAATTTATATCATGAAAAACACTAACTTACTTTTAACAATTGCTATAATTTCGTTAACAGTTATGTCATGTGATAATCCTGTTAATACTAATCAATTCACTTTGTTGTCAAGTACTGAAACTGGAGTTGAGTTTAATAATCAGCTCATTGAAAATAATGACATGAATTATTTTACTTATCCATATATCTATATGGGTGGTGGTGTTTCTGTAGGAGATATAAACAATGATGATTTAGATGATATTTTCTTCACTGGAAATATGGTTGAAAATAGGCTTTATCTAAATAAAGGTAACCTTCAATTTGAAGATATTACGTTTAGCTCCTCAATATCAGGTGATAAAAGATGGTATACTGGTTCAACAATGATTGATATTAATAACGATGGTTATCTTGATATATATGTATCTGTTGCTGGACTAGATGGAAATAAAAAAAATCAATTATTTATTAATAACAAGGATAATACGTTTACTGAGAAAGCTGAAGAATATGGAATAGCTGATTTAGGTAATAGTGTGCAAGCTACTTTTTTTGATTATGACAAAGATGGTGACCTAGATTTGTACGTTGCTAACTATCCAATGACACCTTTTGATGCTCCGCATAGCTACTATTATTACAAAATGCAAAATCAAGATGATTTTGAAACAGATAACTTATACAGGAATGATGGGTCAAGCTTTAAAATAGTTACTAAGGAGGCTGGTCTAAGAAATTATGGTTTATCACTTAGTGCAACTGTAGGGGACCTTAATAATGATTCATATCCAGACATATATATATCTAATGATTTTAGCTCTCCTGATTTCATGTATTTGAATAATAAAGATGGAACATTCTCTGAAATCGTAAAAGAATCTACAAATCACACATCGTTTTATGGAATGGGTGTTGATATAGCAGATATTAATAATGACAACCTACTTGACTACATCCAAGTTGATATGGATGCAAAAGATAATAGAAGATCTAAAGCTAATATGGCTAGTATGAACCCTGATCTTTTTTGGAGTACTGTTGATTATGGATTTCATTACCAATATATGCATAATACGCTTCAAATAAATAGGACCATAAATGGAAATAAACCTTTTTTTAGTAATATATCAAGACTTTCCGGTATTTCATCCACTGACTGGAGCTGGGGGCCTTTACTTGCAGATTTAGATAATGATGGTTGGAAAGACTTATTTATTTCTAATGGAACAAGAAGAGAAATTAATAATAAAGATTTTTTTAATGAGCTGAAGTTGAGACCAATGGCAAGAGACAGTTTTCTTTATTATACAGAGAAAATACCATCTGAACCAATTGCTAATTTCACATTTAGAAATAATTCAGATCTCACTTTTACAGATGTATCTGAAGATTGGGGCTTAAATCAAGCAAATTTTTCTAATGGATCTACATATGCAGATTTAGACAACGACGGAGATTTAGAATTAATAGTGAATAATATAGATCAAGAAGCTCAGATATATAGAAATAATTCAGTCAATAATTATCTGAAGGTTAGACTGATAGGAAGTGACCTGAATCCTAATGCTATAGGAACTAGAATATACGTTGAAACTGCTAATAATTCTCAAATGCAAGAGCTTACTCTCTCTAGAGGTTTTCAATCATCTGTCTCTACATATTTAAACTTTGGCTTGGGGAACGAGAGTCAAGTAAAATCCGTTAAGGTTATTTGGCCAAATGGAAATTATCAAGTCATTGAGAATGTGAATGCTAATACAACACTAAAGTTAGATATTGATAATTCCCAAATTCAGAATTCAGATCAACCTGAAAACCAAACAAATCTTTATTTTGAAAATAAAAAAATTGTTGAGCATAGACATATTGAAAATGAGTTTAATGATTATAATAAAGAGGTTTTGTTACCTCATGAAAATTCTAAATTAGGACCAGGAGTTGTTACAGGTGACCTAAATTCTGATGGCTTAGAGGATTTTGTTGTTGGTGGAGCAATTAATCAGCCAACTTCTTTTTACTTTCAAAATTCATCTGGCTCTTTTATTAAAAAAAGTTATCCCTTTTCAATATCTCACAGTAAATACGAAGACATGGATATGATTATTGAAGATTTTGACAAAGATGGTAACCCTGACCTTTATATTGTTTCAGGTGGAAACGAGTTTGATCCTAATTCACCAAACCTTAAAGATAGAGTATATATAAATGATGGAAGAGGTAATCTTAAATATTCTCCTAATTCTCTACCGAATAACTATTCTAGTGGAATGAGAGTTTCCAGTGAAGATTTTGACAAAGATGGTGATATTGATCTTTTTGTTGGTGGTAGGGTCGTTCCAGGCACTTATCCTATGCCTGCGGATAGTTATCTTCTTATAAATGAATCCACTAAAAATGAAATAAGATTTGTTAATGCGGATTCTTCTATATTTCCATTTAAGGATATAGGTCTTGTTACATCATCTGTGTGGTTAGATTATAATAATGATAACTGGAAAGACCTAGTTGTTGTTGGTGAATGGACACCAATAAAGTTCTTTAAAAATCAAAATGGTAAATTTTCTGAAGATAAATCAATGATTGATGAGGATTCTACAAGAGGTTGGTGGTATGATATAGTTGCAGAAGATTTTGATAAAGATGGAGATATCGATCTAGTTCTAGGTAATCTTGGAAATAATTATAAATATCAAACTAATGGCGAAGAGACTTTTGATATATTTTACAATGATTTTGATCTAAACAATAGTGGTGACATTGTACTAAGTTATTTTAATGATGGAGAACAATTCCCATTAAGAGGTAGACAATGTTCATCTGATCAGATCCCTGCAATTAAAACCAAATTTAAAGACTATGATGCTTTTTCTATTGCAACTCTTGAAGATGTTTACACAAAAAATGCCCTTGATAATTCTTTACATTACTATGTAAAAACTTTTTCATCTATTTATTTAGAAAACATTGGTAATTCATTTATAATTAATGAATTACCTGTACTTGCTCAACTATCTGCAGTAAATAAAATTCTCAAAAAAGATATTGATGGAGATGGATTTTTAGATATAATAGTATCTGGAAATATGTTTAATTCAGAGGTTGAAACTCCAAGAAATGATGCAAGTGTCGGTGTTTTATTAAAGTTTGATCCTGCTTCAGGATTTAATGCTGTAACAACTAAGGAGAGTGGTTTATTCTTAAATGGAGATATTAAGGATATGGAATTTATTAATATAAATGAAAATGAATATATTTTATCTGCTAAAAACAATGATTTAATTGAGTTTACTAGAATTAAATAACAACTTTTATAAAATTTCTTTTATAATTGCTTTTGTATTCTTTCAAATGTCATGTTCTACAGGTGTTGATAAGGTTAATATTACCTATGAAATAATAGAATACGGAGATTGGAAATTTGATATAAATTTTACAATTAGTAATACCTCTAGTATTGATTTAAACTCTCCTTGGTCCTTGCATTGGAACCAACAGAGTTCAATTATAGACGAGCAATCAGTTCCTGAGAATGTAATTTATGACTATGTTGCAGGACAGTCATACAATATTTTAACCTTTGGTAAGGACTACATTCTAGCTAAGGACTCTTCTATTTCAATTAATCTAAGTCAAAGAGGAATAGTTAGAAGACAATCTGATCTTCCTGTTGGAGGCTTTGTTGTTAGTAATGATGATATTTTAGATGTAGAGTTTGATTATGTTTGGAAAAATGCTAAAGGAATAGAAAAACTTAGAGCTCCTAATTCAGTCGATAGGTATAACGAATACATATCTAGTAATTTATTAGATAAGTCTGAGCTCGACTTAATTATACCAACTCCATCTGATTTAATAATAAATGATGGAGAAGTTGAGATGGTCAATAATTATTCAATAGTTATAGACCAAAAGCTTAATTTAAGTAAACAACTAATCAATTCAGTATTTTATGGAATAGTAAACATTGATTTTAATGATACCAATGAAGATGCAAGCAGAATTAGTATTGATTTGGATGAGAGTATAAATGCTGAATCATATAAACTAAGTATTTCTAATGAAGGAATTTTTATTAACTCAGCTGATAATGCAGGTGCCTTATATGCTTTACAGTCATTAAAACAATTATTTCTAATCTCAAAATTAGAGAATACTCCACTGAAGTTTATTGAAGTTAATGATTCGCCTAAATTCTCATACAGAGGTATGCTATTAGATATATCTCGAAATTTTTATGGTCCTAAGAAAATTAAGCAAATAATTGATTATCTATCTTTATTTAAAATTAATCATCTAGATTTCCGCCTTACTGATGACGAAGGATGGAGACTTGAAATTCCTGGACTTGATGAACTAGTTGAGGTTGGATCAAAAAGAGCTTACACTAAAGACGAGTTTGAGAATTTAATACCTATGTATGGTTCTGGTCCAGATACAAATTCAACAGGATCAGGATACCTTTCAAGATCTGATTACATTGATATTCTAAAATATGCTAGTGAAAGAAATATCACTGTTATTCCACAAATTAGTGTGCCTTCACACATGCGATCAGCAATAGTGTCAATGAATGCCAGATATCAAAAATACATGGAAATGGATAATCAAGTGGAAGCTGAAAAATATTTATTAACAGATCCAGACGATGAGAGTGAATACTTTTCTGCTCAGGATTTTACTGATAACATAATGAACGTGTGTAGGGAAAGCTCATTTACTTTTTACGAAAAAGTTATTGATGAAATTTATCTAATGTATAAGGAAGCAGGTGTTGAGATGAGTAAATTTGGAGTTGCTGCAGACGAGTTACCATATGGAGCTTGGCAAAAATCCCCCATGTGTGATAAGTTCATGAGTGAAAACTCAATTTCAGGTGATTATAATGCACTATATGAGCTTATGCAAAAGAGAATTTATAAAAAAATATCTTCATACGGTGCAACAATGACTGGATGGGATGACATATTACTAAAATTGACAGAGAAAAATCAATCTGAAACTCAAATTAAAGACTTTTTCAAAGATGATGATATTTTACTGTTTGTCTGGAAAAATGACTGGGGCCAAGGAAGGCAGGATATGATCTATAAGTATGCCAATCTTGGATATAAGTCAATCATGAGTAACTCTAGTGCATTTTATTTTGATATGGTAGATGACAAAGATCTTGATAACATTGGTTTATCATGGAGTGGTTACGCTAATTATAAAGATATGTGGACAGTAGATGTATTTGACGTTTTTAATGATCTATATGGCGTAGAAAAAAATAATATTTCACAAGACTATATTGATAATTCAGTTAAACTAGAAAAAGGGAAAAGGGATAACATAATAGGTGTTCAATCGCAAATATGGAGTGAGACCATTAGAAATGAAGGAATATTGGATTATATGTTCATGCCTAATATTATAGTTTTTTCTCAGAAAGCATGGTCTCACGATAATTCATGGATGGACATTTCTAATAATGATATTAAAAGAGAAAAAATTGATCAAGACTGGAACAAATTTGCTAACAATATTGGTCAAAGAGTTCTTCCAATGGTTGACAATATTTTTGGTGGATTATCTTATGATTTACCAAAACCAGGAGGTAAGATTATGAATGATACTCTTTATGCAAATACAGTATTCCCAGGTTTAAATATTAAGTATACACTTGATGGATCTAATCCAAATGAGTCAAGTCAAACTTTTATATCACCTATTAAGATAGACGAAAGTGACGTTGTAAACTTGAGGTTATTTGACAATAATGGTAGAGGAGGTAATAATATAATTGTTGAAAATAAAAATGAATAAAAGACTGCTTTCAATTGATGTCTTAAGAGGAATGACTTTAATCTTTATGATTATAGTTAATACACCTGGTTCTTGGAGTCATGTTTATGCTCCACTTCTTCATGCTGATTGGAATGGTTTGACTCCGACTGATTATATTTTTCCAAATTTTTTATTCATTGTTGGAGTTTCAATTGTACTATCTCTAAATAACAGAAAGAGTGATTTTAATAAAAGTCAAGCTATGAAAAAGATTATTTGGAGAGCATTAAAAATCTATCTTGTTGGAGTCTTTTTATGGGTATTTCCTGATTTTGATTTTAATAATATTAGGTGGACTGGTGTTTTACAAAGAATATCTTTTGTTTTCTTATTTTGTGGCTTTATATACTTGTTTATTGAAAAGAAATACTTTATATATTTATCCTTTATAACACTCGTTCTTTATTGGGCGATTATGTTATACTTTCCAATTCCAGGTATTGGGCAGCCAGATTTAAGTGTTCCTGAACTTAATTTAGCACATTACATTGATAATAAATATTTACCAGGAGTAATGTGGCAAGACACATGGGATCCAGAGGGAATTCTTACTACAGTTCCGTCAATTATCACTGGTGTTTTTGGATTAATTGCTGGTTCTATTCTTGTAAGTAAAATAAACATTAAGGATAAAATTATTAAGCTATTCTCAATTGGTCTAATTTTAGTTTTTGTTGGAGACTTTTTTAGCTGGTCTTTTCCTGTTAATAAAAATCTTTGGAGCACATCATATACATTTTTAATGGCTGGCATGTCTTTTATGTTAACAGCCGCTTTTACATATCTTATAGATGTAAACGGTTATAATAAATTTAAGATGTCACAAGTGTTTGGAACAAACTCAATTTTCACCTATGTATTAGCAGGTGTGCTAACATCAATATTTTATAGTGATAGGGTTTTAGGTATTGAGTTGAATTCTCTTTTTGTAGATATATTAATTAATATTGGAATATTCCCTAAACTTGCTTCATTAATCTATGCAATTATGTATGTTATGATTATATATCTGCCTGCATATTATCTTTTTAAAAATAAGATATTTATAAAGCTTTAGTAATCACATTCATTAAGCTCTAAAAGATCATCAATATAAGATTCATTTGTCTTATAAAAAAAGATTGTGTTACCTCCAGTTGATCTGGTTTTTTCAAGTACTGTGTCGTTAACAATAGTGTAAAGCCAGTTAGAACCATTAAAATCTTCAGACATGTTAATTTTAGTCTGATATTTAAATTCTGCGTTTACAATAAAATTATTCTCATACTTGTAACAATTGTTTTCAGAAATGTAAACCTCTAAATAAGCACCTTTTTCGTTATCATTGAACGTCCATACTGATTGGTTATTATTATTTGTCCAATATGTGCCGTCCAAGCATTCTAAAAAGGTTGAGCAATTATTAGTTTTCTCATTATTAGAGCATCCAATGAAAATAAATGAGAAAATAAGAATTGAGATATAGTTTATT
>MDTB01197584.1_pt1 | contig 13309 bp, 12 predicted proteins | sample 811161 | NCBI WGS metagenome assembly MDTB01 (sample SAMN05326650, study PRJNA326480) | marine metagenome | isolation source: seawater | place: Mediterranean Sea | collected 2009 | reverse complement strand
ATATACTTTGGAAAATCAGTTTCTCCAAAAATTAGACCAATCATAATTTAATTTTGTGGTGAGCAAATAGGTCTTTTTTTATCTTTCTCGATAAATCTTATTACTTCTGAAACAAGCTCATTGTCTTTATACTCACCGTTAATTTTACTTAAATTTTCATGTAGATTTTTTGAAGAAAAAATTTCTTTGTAAGCTTTATCTAATCCCATGATCTTTTTATTATCATATTTATTTCTACGTAAACCTATCAAATTTAATCCTTGTAGGTAATTTCTGTTACCAATTGATAGTCCAAAAGGTGTGACATCTTTTAAAACTCCTGTCATTCCACCAATCATTGCAAGCCTTCCTATTCTTGTAAATTGTTGTACTGCAGAATTTCCCCCGATCACTACAGAGTCTTCAATAATTACATGCCCACCTAATGGCACATTATTTGCTATTATAACGTTATTACCAATTATACAGTCATGAGCTATGTGTGAGGAAATCATAAATAAACAATTATTCCCTATGATAGTTTTAGATCCACCACCAACAGTGCCTGGATTAATAGTTACATACTCTCTAATAGTATTATTTTCACCAATTATAAGATTTGTTTTTTCATTATTAAATTTTAGATCTTGTGGTTGTGTGCCTATAGAAGCAAAAGGAAAGATTTTTGTTTGTTTTCCAATTTTTGTATACCCCTCTATATGAACATTTGAAATTAATTCAACTCCATCTGAAAGTTCAACATTCGGGCCAATGTAACAAAAAGGTCCAATTTTTACATTTTTTGAAATTTTAGCTTTTTTATCAATAACGCTCGAGCTATGAATCATTCTTTTCTATCCACTATAGTTGCTGACCACTCTGCATCAGCCATTCTTTTTCCGTTAACTTTTGCAGTTCCTTTGTACTTCCATACTCTTCCATGAGATCTTATTGCCTCTATTTCTAAATGTAGTTCACAATCTGGTAAAACAGGATTTCTAAATCTAGCCTTATCTACACCCATTAAATAAACTAATTTATTTGCATATTCTTTTGGATCAATACCGTGGGCTGTTAAAGCTGCAGCAGCCTGCCCAAAAGCCTCGACAATTAAAACACCTGGCATTACTGGTTGACCTGGAAAATGACCTTGAACATAAAATGCGTCTTTTTTTACATACATGATTGCTGTTGCTGACTTCAAAGGAACAATATTTACCAATTTATCAATCAAAAGCATTGGTTCTCTGTGAGGCAGTAAATTCTCTATATCTTTTTTAGTTAATTCTGATTTACTCATTTCTTTTTATTTCTTAAAAATTCCTTTAACGGTACGGCTGGATATCCCATAACAATTTGATTGTCCTCAATATTTTTAACTACTCCACTACCACCACCAATTTTAACATTATTTCCAATTACCAAATGCCCTGAAACTCCGGCTTGTCCACCAATAGATACATTGTCGCCTATTTTTGAGCTCCCGGCAAAACCAACTTGACCTGCGATCATACAATTTGAGCCAATTTTAACATTATGTGCAATATGTACTTGATTATCAATATAAGTATTTGCTCCGATAATTGTATCATCAATGGAGCCTCTATCAATAGTGCAACCAGAAGCTATTTCTACATCATTGTTTATAAAAACTTTTCCAATATGTGGAAATTTAATATTTTTATTTTTCGATGGAATAAATCCAAATCCTTTTTGACCAATTTTACAGTCATCTTGTAAAACTACCCTATCTCCAACTACAGTATTTTTAATAATAACTCCTGAACCAATAACACAATTATTTCCTATTGTTACATCATGTTCAATTATTGTATTTGAACCAATAAATGAATTCTTACCTATTTTAACATTTTTACCAACTAAAACATTATTACCAAATTTAACAGCTTTAAATTTTTTAGTAATAGGCTTTTTAAGAGTTAAATCAGGATAATCTACATCCGAAAAAGGATAAATTTTTTTTGTAATATTTAAAACTTCAACCAACACATTTTTGACTATTATTTTTTCAATTTTATTGGGTAAATATCCTTTTAAAGTATCTAAAGTAATACAAACACTTGCTTTAGTTTTTTCAGCTAAATTCCTGTATTTAATTGAGTCAAAAAAAGTTACATCATTCTTTTGAGCTTGATGTAAGGGTCGAATATTATTTATTATGAAATCTCTTTTTAAATCATAAGCGGGAAATGCATTTTTAATTTTTATATTTTTTTTTTTAAAAAAAATATTTTTGCTCATTAAATTAATTTAGCTTTATTGATTTTAGTCTTTGGTTTAATAAACTCATAATTTCTTTAGTTATATCAAGTTTATCATCTGCTAGTAAAAGATTTTTCTTGTCTATGACCATCCTAATATTTTTTTCTTCCATGAAATTTTTAATAATTGGATTTAGATTTTTAAGTAATTCATTTCTTGCTTTAGCTCGTTGCTTAGCGACACTTTCAAGCAAAGAGTTTCTTTCTTTTTGTAAGGACGATACCTTAGATCTTAACTCAGAGATTTTTTTTTTGTACTCATCAGCACTTATAACTTTTTTTTGGGCTATAATTTTTTTTTCTTCTTCTTGAATTTTCTTCTCTTTATTTTGTAAGTTTTTTATTCCACTTGACAGTTTATTTTTTAAAAAATCTTGCGCTTTCTTTCCCGCATCACTTTGATTTAAAATATAATTAAAGTCCAAAAAATGAGGAACTTCAGCTGTGGAATTTTGTTGTAAAAATAATAAAAGTAAAATAGTTATTGACAGTTTTTTTATTAAATTCATATTTAAAAAGTGGTACCCAAGTTAAAGTTAAAGCTTTCTGTAATATCTGTATTAGCTTTTGACAAATTTTGTGAAAAGGTGAAACTAACTGGACCTATTGGTGATATCCAATTAGCAGATAAACCTGTTGAAGATCTTATTTTATTTGTATCATCAATTGAGCTGTCATAATCAACTCCCCATACATTTCCTATATCTAAAAATAGTGAGATATCGGTATTTGTGTTATCTGGTAATAAATTAGGTAAATTCATATCAAAATTAATGGCAGAAGCGTAATTACCCCCTATATGATCAGTTCCATCTTTAGGGCCAATTTTATTTTTTTCAAATCCTCTTAACCTTTTTGATGATAAAGTTTTTCTTTTACTTAATCTTACATCATCTTCACCGACACCATTAATTGCGGTGAAGAAAAATTTTGCACTTCCAACAACATCTTCTCCGAATGATTTATAACTACTAGCAGTTAATGTATTACTGATTGCTGCCTTATCGGCAACTACAGGAAGTGACTGACTAAAACTTAATATAGATCCAGATGTTGGCATGAAAGCTCTATTCCTGTTATCTAATCTAAATCCATAATCTGCAGAAAAATCTACGAAAGATCCTTTTTGTTTTTTTAGAGACTCTGACGCAGTATTATCTGTTTGTAAATCATCATAACTTGCAGATAATCCTAGAGAAGCAGTTATATCTTTAAATTGTTCAAATGATGTACTAATATACAAGGATTGTATAGAGTTTTCATAACCTAAATCTGGTTTGTCATTTCTTTCACTTGAAACTGAATAACTCAAAGCATTACCTAATAAATCATAATTTGGATTTGTGTAATTTAATGTTCCTAAAATAGACTCACTACTTAATTCTAAATTTAAACCAACTCTTTTTCCTTGACCTAACCAGTTGTTTTCTTGAACACTTATTGCAAATTGCCCACCATTGGTACCCACTCCTGCACCAGCACTAATTTCGCCTGTAGCTTTTTCGGAGACTTCAATGTTGATAGTTTTTAAATCGTTTGAAGATCCCTGGTCTACTTCATAGGATACATCTCCGAAAATGTTACGTGCCTTGATTTTTGCGATAGATTTTTCTAAAGCTAAAAGAGTATAAGGATCACCTTCATCAACTAATAATTCACCTCTAATAACATCTTCATTGGTAACATTATTTCCTAAAATATTTATTCTTTCTACAAGAAATTTTTCTCCCTCAGAAATATTGAAAGTTAAGTTAATTTTATCACCGACAGTTTTTTCATTGACATTATGTTCAACAAATTGAAGATTTTTTTTATCAATAATTTCGTCAATTTCATCTAAGATTTTTTTTATAGTAAAAGGAGAGTAATACTCGCCGATATATTTTTCATATACTTGTTTAAGATTAAAAAAATCTTTTTTATTAAACGTTTTATCCAAGTTAGTGTCCATTTTATTGAACATATATCTTGTACCAGCATCAATTGAGTAAATTAAATTAATATTTCCTTCTGCATCTATATTAGCTGTATTAGATAAAATTTGTACGTCTCTAAAACCAATAGATTTATAATAATTTTTTAAAAGTCTGATATCTAAATTAACTAAATTTTTACTAAATTTTGTATTTTTGGAGATTACTTTCCAAAATTTATCTTCTTCACTAGCGATAATTGATCTCAGTCTACTATCTTTAATCTTTTTATCTCCAATAAACTGAATAGAAGAAATAGTAGTTAAATTTCCTTTCTCAATTTCAAAAACTAAATCCAAATTGAAATCATCAATCTTATTTATTTTAGAAGTTACGTTACTAAAATTATAACCCACAGACGAGTATAGTTGTTTAATTAAATCTATATCATTTGCTATATTTGACTTTATGAAAGGTCTTTTTGATTTTGATTTAATTAGTTTTTTTATTTCTTCTTTAAATTTATTTCTTTTCTCGCCTATTATAATCAATTGATTTATTAGTGGAAATTCTTTTACTGAAACTTTTAAAATATTGTTTGAGAGTTCTATGTTTACTTCTTCAAAAAAATCAGTCGAATAAAGATCTTTTAATACCAAATCTAAATCTTTTTCTGAATAATTTTTATTGGTTTCAAGATTTCCATATGTTTTAATTGTTTCATTAGATATCCTTTTATTTCCCTCTATTAATATTTCTTTAGCTGTTTCAGCATAAGATTTAACTGAACATAAAATTAATATAAAGATAGAAATAAATATTTTTTTCATTTTAGTTTATCTAATTTTTTTTTTACTAAATTTCTTGTCCACTCATCTATTTGATAGATTATATTAAAATTAATAGGTTTTCTTATAGCATATTTCCTATAATTACTATCATTCAGAATGGCCATAATGATTTTATAAATGCTTAAAAAAGGTATTTTTTTCTTGAGAAAATGACTTACCAATACCTCATTAGCTGCATTAATAATTATTGAGGTTGAAGGATACTCATCTAAACGGTTTTTTAATTTATATATTGGAAATATTTGTTTATCTACTTTTTTAAAAGTCAAATTTTCGATAATGCTATTATTTTTTATCTTATAAAATTTTTCAATATTTAATTTATCTCCGAATATCGCGTTACTTAAAGGTATAATCATAGATGTTTCATGATAAATAAATTTTGTTAATCCATTTTTAAAAACAATTATTGCATGTACCAAAGAGTTAGGGTGTACAAGAATATCAAGTTTTGTATTAGAAATATTAAATAATTTACTAGCTTCTATTAACTCTAGGATTTTATTCATTAATGTCGAAGAGTCTATTGAAATTTTTTTTCCCATCTTCCATTTTGGATGGTTTAAAGCATCTCTTGGAGTAATTTTTTTTAGCTTATTTTTTTTATAATTTAAAAAAGGACCTCCGGAAGCAGTTATGTAAACTTTTCTAATGTCTTTTATATTTTGATTTTCTATTAGTTTTGAAATTGAAAAATGTTCAGAGTCTATTGGAACTAATTTTGTATTATATTTTAGTGCTTCTTTTTTTATTAATGACCAACCACATATAATAGACTCTTTATTTGCTAATAACAATTTTTTACTAAATTTAATGATTTTTAACGTTGGTAAAAGACCGGCAATACCAGGTATAGCAGAAATAAAAATATCATTTTTTTTTATTGAGTTTAAAGACTCAAAATTATTTAAAATTTTAATTTTTTTTTTTTTAAATTTTTTTTTTATTTTTTCAAAGGTCAACTTATCATTTATAATAAAGTATTTAGGATTATATTTTTTTATTTGTTTAGAAATCTTAGTATAATTTTTATTTGCAGATAATAAGGATATTTTGAAATAATCTCTTTTTTTATCGACTATCTCAAGCGCTGATAGTCCTATTGAACCTGTTGAGCCTAAAATTGAGATAAACTTTTTCATTTAATAAATTAAAGTCAGTGATACAAAGCCAGTAGGCAATCCTAGAAATATTCCATCTAATCTATCTAGGATACCTCCATGTCCTGGTAAAAAATTTCCTGTATCTTTTATTTTAGCTTTTCTTTTCAAATAAGAAAATATTAAATCACCAATTTGACATGAAATTGATGTTATTAATGCAATAATAAAAATTTTATAATTTACATTGTTGGTAAAATAAAAAATTGAAATCGGTAAAATTGTCATACTTAATATTATTGAACCTACTGATCCAGAAATTGTTTTTTTGGGACTTATTTTAGTGAGCTTTGGTCCTTTAAAATAATTTCCAAAAATATATCCTCCAATATCGGAAGAAACACAACATAACAAAAGTGAAAATATTATTATTTTTAATTGTAAAAAATTTGAAAAATATAAAAAAATTAAGCAAAAAAATGTAATAAACAAAATAAACAGTGCGTTTGTTAAATAAAATAGAAAATTTTTTTTCAAAATTTTTTGGTTTAAATTTATAAACTCTATAATAGATAGAACACCTAAAACTAGTAAACTATATATCAAAAATAAATTTGAGCTCAAAATTAAAACAAATAATATTAAAAGTAATACAGAAGTAATAAATCGAGTTTTAAAATGTACTATATTCATATTCCACCAAAATTTCTTTTTTGTTTTTTGTATTTATTAATAATCTTTTCTAAATCATTTGAATTAAAATCTGGCCATAATTTTTTTAAAAAAAATAATTCAGAGTAAGCTAATTGCCAAAGTAAAAAATTACTTAATCGTTGATGTCCTCCTGTCCTTATAAGGATATCAGGATCAGGTAAATTACGTGTATATAGATTTTTTTGCAAAACTTTTTGATTTATATTTTTTCTAACTTTTTTAAATGCTCTTATTATCTCATTTTTTGAGCCATAGTTAATTGCTAGATTTACTAAAATTTTTTTATTTTTTTTTGAAAGACTCATTGATTTTTTTAGTGTTTTTTTTATATCTGATGGAAGTTTATTAGTTTCTCCAATTATATTTATCCTTATTCCTTGTTTAATAATATTTCCTATCTCTTGTGAAAAATAGTTTTTTATAAGTTTGAATAAAAAATTTATTTCTTTTTTAGGACGTCTCCAATTTTCTGATGAAAATACATAAAAAGTAGCCAAGGGAATATTTTTTTTTACTAAGGTTTTGACAATTTTTTTTACTACTTTGACGCCTTCTAAATGACCGTAATTTCTTCCTCTTTTTTTTTTTACCCCCCACCTTCCATTGCCATCCATGATGAAAGCAATATGGTTGAGTCTATTCATATCTGGCTTATCTCTTTTTCTTTCTCTGTTAGAATTTTATCTATATTTTCAATATTTGTATCGGTTATTTTTTGAATATTTTTTTCAAAGTTTTTGTTAGCATCTTCTGAGATATTTTTTTCTTTTAATTTTTTTTTTAAATCTTCATTTGCTTCTCTTCTAATATTTCTTATAGAAATTTTTCCTTTTTCTCCCATATTTTTTAATATTTTTATTAAATCTTTTCTTCTTTCCTCTGTTAAGTCTGGTATCCGCAATCTTATCATTTGACCATCTACTTGCGGATTAATTCCAAGTTCTGATTTTTGTATTGCGCTTTCAATTAGTGTAATATTTGTCTTATCCCAAACCTGTATTGTAATAAGTCTTGCCTCTGGAACACTTACTGTAGCTATTTGGTTTATTGGCATAATTTGTCCGTACACATCTACTTTAATTGTATCGAGCATATTTACGTTTGCTCTTCCTGTTCTTAAAGTAGCAATATCTCTTCTTAAAGATTGAATAGTTTTATCCATCTTAGAAGAATAGTTTTTTTCATTAAATTCTGTCGTCACCTTTAAATTCCTTCTCCAACTTTGTATCTTACAAAACTTAATACCTGTAAAGATTTATCAGATGAGTTTTCTTTTAAAATATCCGAAACTTTTTTTTTTGGATCCATTATCCACAACTGATTTAAAAGGGAATTATCATTAAGAAACTTTGATATTTTTCCTTTTGAAATTTTTTCAGCCATTTCTGCTGGTTTACCTGAATTTGTGATTTCAGCTTTTATAATTTCTAATTCTTTTTCAACAACATCTTTATTGATACTATCTTTATCTATAGCTAAAGGATTTGATGCAGCAATGTGCATTGCTACCTTGGTACCTATCTCATCATTTTTATTTTTTATAATTCCATCTAATTTTACTATTGAAATGATTTTACCAATATTTTTTTCTATCGCAGAATGAACATAGTGAAAATTAACGCCATTTGAATTATCGAAAAAATTTGCTCTTCTAATAGTTATTTTTTCACCAATTTTGGCTATTAAATTAACTAAATTATCTTTAACTGGAGATCCATTTGACATTTTTTTTTCATTTAATTTATTTAAATCACCTCTAGTGGTAAAATTTAATTCTGATAATTCTTTACAAAAATTAATAAAGTCTTGATTTTTTGCTACAAAATCTGTTTCACTGTTAATTTCAATCAATGAAATTTGCCCGTCTTGCTCTTTTACTAAAGCTAAGCCTTCCGATGCTACTCTACTCATTTTTTTTGAAGCCTTTGCTATCCCTTTTTTTCTTAAAAATTCTACAGATTTTTCTAAATCTCCTTTTGTTTCGTCTAAAGCAGTTTTACAATCTTTGAAACCAACGCCAGTCATTTCTCTAAGTTTTTTAATATTGTCTAGTAAATCTTTATTTGACATTAGATAATTAATTAAAAATTATTTTGTTTTTACTTTTGATTTTTTTTCTTCAATTTTATCGTCGGATCCCTTAATAAATTTCTCAGCATCTTTTATTGTATTTTTCAAAAGTTCACAGTACAAATTAATTGACCTTCTTGCATCATCATTTCCGGGAATTGGATAATCAATACCGGTTGGATCTGAATTGGTGTCTAGTACAGCTATAATTGGTATTCCAAGCTTCTTTGCCTCTGCAACTGCAAGGGACTCTATATTTGTGTCAATAATAAAAATTAAGTCAGGAGTTTTTTTCATTTCAGAGATTCCTCCTAAAGATCTCTTTAATTTTTCTTTTTCTTTTCCAAATTTTAAAATTTCTTTTTTTGTAAAACCTAAATTTTCTTTTGATAATTGATCTTCCAGTTTCTTTAACCTTTTTATTGAGTTCTGAATTGTATTCCAGTTAGTAAGCATTCCTCCAAGCCATCTATGATTTACATAATACTGTCCTGTCTCTTTAGCTAAATCACTTACTTGTTCTGAAGCTTGTTTTTTAGTGGAAACAACTAATAGTTTTCCCCCGCTTGAAATTGTTTTATGGACTTGTAAAAGGGCATTTTTAATAAAATCTACTGTTTGGGTTAAGTCTATAATATGAATAGAATTTTTTTCTCCAAAAATATATTTCTTCATTTTTGGGTTCCACCTCAATGTCTTATGACCAAGATGCACACCAGCTTCTAATAATTGTTTTATATCTACTTTAGGTACGTTCATATTTTTTTCCGGTTAATCCACCACAGTAATTCCAATAAATTGGACCGGTAGGGCATTGCCCTTGTAACTGTGTGCGAAATTAGCAACAGATATATACAATCACCTTAAAAAATCAACTGTCTAAACTGTTATTTTTTCTATGTATTTCTTGGTTTTTAGAGCCTTGAAATGATTTAAATCAAATTTTCTATTATACCCTAAAGAAAAGTGAGCTAGTTTATTTTTATCTTTTATAATTAAATTAATTTGAGTATCACCTTTACTAGATAATAATTTTTTAATTTCATCTAGATTATAGTCTTCTTTTAGTTCAATGGTTACTTTTGAGTAAGGTTTATTTATCACATCATCCAGGCTTAGAATTTTTTTAACATTAACTCTTTTTTTATCAGTCTCGCCAGAAATTTTATCTTTTTGTAAAGTTAAAACAAAGGAATCACCTTCTTTTAATTTTTCCCTATTAGAAACTAAAATCTCAGCAAATAGAAAAAGTTCAAATTCAGCTAATTTATCGCTAAATTTTATTATCGCGTAAGGAGTTCCTTTTGCACTTTTTTTTTCTTGAATTGACATGATTGTACCAGCTACTAAACCTTCATTTTTATCATTTTCATAGAATTGATTATAAGAATTTATATTAAGATGATTAAATGTCTCCTCGAATTCATTTAATGGATGGTTAGTCAAATAGAACCCGATTGATTTAAATTCCTCAGACAACATTTCTTTTTGCTGCCATGGTTTCGAAGGTAAAAATTCAAAATCTGATAAATGATTTTCTTGATCACCAAAAAGGTTTGTTTGTTGGTTATCTTTATCATCATTGATATTCTTTATTTGCTGTATAATTTTAGGTATGGAGTTTAAAATTTTATTTCTATCTTTTTCAAATTCATCAAATACCCCTGCTTTTACTAAACCCTCTAATTGAAGTTTATTTACATCTTTTGCATTTACTCTATTAATGAAGTCAATAAAAGATTTAAAAACTCCATTTTTTTCTCTCTCATTCACTATGTTTGATATTGCTTCAAATCCAACATTTTTAATAGCCCCTAGCCCATAAATAATCTTTCCCCCTGCAGCTCTAAAATCTGTAAAACATTTATTAATTGACGGTTTTACAATATCAATTTTTAATTTTTTTAGTTCCTCTATAAATTCTCTTAATTTAGATGTATTTGTGAGCTCCGTTGACATTGTAGCTGATATAAAATCTTCCTTATGATAGGTTTTTAAGAATGCAGTCTGGTAAGCTATTAAAGCATAAGCTGCCGCGTGACTTTTATTAAAACCATATTGTGCGAAAGGTTCAATTTTTGTAAATACAAAATTAGCAACATCTTTTGCTATACCATTTTTGATTGCTCCGTTAATAAACCTTTCTTTTTGCTTATCTAACTCAGCTTTCTTTTTTTTACCCATAGCTCTTCTTAGAATATCCGCTTCTCCAGCTGTAAAACCGGCTAAAGTTTGGGCAATTTGCATTACCTGTTCTTGATAAATTATAATTCCATATGTAGGCTTTAATATTTCCTTTAAAGTTGGATGTATATAATCTGGTTCTTTCATTCCATTTTTACAATCATTATAAATAGGAATATTGCTCATCGGTCCTGGACGATATAATGCAACTAAAGCAATTATATCATCAAATTTATTTGGTTTCATTTGTTTAATTGCTTCTCTCATCCCAGTACTTTCAAGTTGGAATAACCCGGTTGTTTCACCTGTGGAAAGCATTGAGAAAACTTTTTCGTCGTTATGGTCAATTTTACTTATATCTAAATTAATTTTTTTTAATTTTAATCTCTTTATAGTATTATCAATTACAGTTAGTGTTTTTAAACCTAGCAAGTCAAACTTAACTAGTCCTGCGTTTTCTGAAGAATACATATCGTACTGCGTTGACGGTAAAATTAAATTAGAACTATGGTCAACATATAAAGGGAATTGTTCAGAAAGTTTATCCCCTGCGATCACCACGCCTGCAGCATGTGTAGCCATATTCCGATTAAGTCCCTCTAATTTTAGGGAAAGCTCTAATAATTTTTTAACTTTAGGATTATTTTTTACCTCTTCTTTAAATCTAGGTTCTCGATCAATAGACTCTTGAAGTGTAAGAGGTCTAGATGGGTCAAATGGCACCATTTTACAAATTCTATCTACGTGACCGTAAGAAAGTCCTAGGACACGTCCAACATCTCTCAAAACCATTCTAGCCTTTAATTTTCCAAAAGTAATTATGTGAGCAACGCCATTTTTATATTTAGTTTTTAAGTATTCAAATACTTGATCCCTCTTTTCCTCACAAAAATCGATGTCAAAATCTGGCATAGAAATTCTATCAGGGTTTAAAAATCTCTCAAAAATAAGGTCAAATTCTATTGGATCTAAATCTGTAATGTCTAGACAATAAGCGACCAAAGACCCGGCTCCTGAACCTCTACCTGGACCGACCGGAATGAAACTTTTTTTAGCCCATTTGATATAGTCAGACACTATTAAAAAATAACTAGCGTAATCCATTGAATTAATAATATCTAATTCATGTTTTAATCTATCCTCATAAATTTCTTTAATCTGTTCTTTTGATTTATTTTGGTTTTTTTTTAAAATAAAATTTTCTAATCGATTTTCTAGTCCAAATTTTGCTAATTTTAATAATACCTCTTCAGGAGAACCGCTTTCTTTGCTTGCGATAGAAGGTAATATTGGCTTAGATTTTTTTGGTTTAAAACTGAATCTTAAATGAAAGTTATAATTATTTTCTAATGCCTCAGGTATATCGGAATATAATTTTTCTAGTTCTTCTTGAGATTTTAAATAATGATGATTGTTGTATCTAAATCTATTTTTATCGTCTACAAAACTTTTTTCACCGATACAGATTAAAGCGTCATGTGCCTCATACATATCTTGTTCTAAGTAAAAAATTTCCTGTGTTGCAATTAAAGGAAGTTGCAAAGATTTTGAGATATTGAGTAAGTAATTTTCAAAGTTTTTTTCTTGAGGTTCTTTGTGACGTTGAATTTCTAAATATAATCTATCTTTAAAGTTAATTTTTAATGAATTTAAAATTTGTTCAAAGTCTTTAAGTTTATTTTTGGAAAAAAGTTTACCGAAAAAATTTGTAAAATTTCCAGTTAGTAATATTAAATCTTCATTATTTTCGGTAAGATCTTTTAAGTTACAAGATGGATCCGTCGTCAAGTTATTTTTTAAATAACTTGATGATGATAATTTTGTTAAATTTTTAAATCCTTTTTCTGAAGTTGCATACAATGTAACTTTTCCAATTATATCAGATACATTTAAATTAATCTGAGTTCCAATTATTGGTTGTGTACCAGTTTTAGATATTTTTTCTGAAAATTCGAGAGCCCCACATAGATTATAACTATCAGCTAACCCAATAGATTTGATCTTATTTAATTTACAATAATCGACCAACTCATCAATTTTAATGGCTCCTTCGCATATTGAATATTGGGTATGTACTTTAAGATGATTAAAATTCTTATTACTAACGAGCATTAACTCGTTTTATATCACCATTCGAAATAAACAACTTGTAATCTGCCCTGTTGGCAAGTTCTCTATTGTGAGTTGCAAAAATTATAGTTTTTTTTAATTTTTTT
>MDTB01095439.1_pt1 | contig 13309 bp, 10 predicted proteins | sample 811161 | NCBI WGS metagenome assembly MDTB01 (sample SAMN05326650, study PRJNA326480) | marine metagenome | isolation source: seawater | place: Mediterranean Sea | collected 2009 | reverse complement strand
CACGGAAAGAATGATGAGGTCATGCCTCTAGCAGCACTTGAATACACAAAACAAATATTATTGGAAAAAGATTATAAATTAGAGACTGTGGTATGTGAAGGCTCTGGACATTCTATGAACGAATTATCGCTGGAGTCTGCAATAAGGTTTATTCGTAGTAGATTTAAGTAGCTGGCTATGCGAACTATCATCATAGTATTTTTCTAATTCTAAGCTTCCAAAATGCGTTTTCAGCGGATTTAGAAAAGCTTTCGAATTCCTACAATTTAATTGGGAAAGGCCGATTAACACAATTCATTTGGGATATCTATGACGTTTACCTATTCTCTAGCGAAAAGTCGTTCTCCAGAGCAAACAGCTTCGTTTTAAGCTTCGAATACAAGCGTGATGTCCCAAAAGGAAAAAACAATCAAAAGCGCTTTGGAAGAAATGGAAAAGCAAAATGTTGTTGATAAAACCACATTACTGCAATGGAACGAATTTCTTCAGAAATGTATTCAAGTAAGCCAGAAAGGAAGTAAGCCCTATATACATTGGTTACCTCCGGGAAATATAATTTTTTTTAATGGGAATGTTGAGTCGTGCTCTATTAATAATAGGCTTTTTCGAAATCGTTTATTGATATTTGGTTAGGCGAAAATACATCTCGGCCCAAGCTTAGGACGGCATTGCTTAGAGTTGGTAAATGAATAAATTGTCGCTTTATAAAATTGCTTCATCATGGCACATTATATTTGCACACACTTTTTGTTATCCATTTTTATAAAAAGCCTTTCATCTATTGAAAAAGCTGGAATAATGAATGCTAATCCATAGCACCTTCCTAATTAGTATTGATTTTCCTTAACTAGAAAATTTTGTGGCATTCCTATTTGGAAAATATGTGGTATTAATTTTGATAAAAGAGTCACATTTGACAAAGCCCGCTTCGTAGGGAAGTTCACGAAAAATTCTTCGTTTGTTTCCATCAAATTATGTTTTTCATGTTTCAAAGGTGTTCTGATAAAAAATTAAATAACATGATGCTAGAATAACTATTTCATCCTAGGTGGAGGTCGGAGAAAACAAAATGGATTTTGTGATTTTTGGTAATTTTTAGTAACTGAAAGCATATTTAACAAATGAATTATCATTTGGTTTTTATCGCTTAGACGCCATGGTTTTAAAAAGGATATTTTTTATGAGTGCAAGAAAACCATTCCCAGTAGAGGTCAAAAGCGGCTCTGATTATTTTTGGTGTAGTTGCGGAAAAAGTAATAGCCAGCCTTTTTGTGATGGCAGCCACAAGGGCACAGACTACTCCCCTATGGAGTTTATAGCAGAAAAATCCGAAGTTGTTTATTTTTGTGGTTGCAAGGAAACTGCCAATTCCCCTCTTTGTGATGGTAGTCATCAAAAACGCTCACTACCAAAAGAGATAGGTAAATCTTATTCTGTGTATGTTCAACCTGACAATGTAAAAATAGATGTGGCGGAGGAAGAATCTATTTTGATTGCTTCTTTACGAAATAATATAAGCCATTTGAGCGCTTGCGGTGGTACCGGCAAATGCTCAACATGCCGTGTAGAGGTAACAGAGGGTCTAGAGAATTGTCACCCGAGGAACGATGTTGAGCAAAAGCTTGCTGATAAATTATCCTTTCCATCCAATATTAGGTTGGGGTGTCAAACAAAGCTCAAAGGAGATGCAACATACAGAAGGCTCCTTCTGGATAAGAGAGATGTTCAATTAAACAATCAAGTTACAGAGCAGAGATTGGAGTCTGTAGGAACACTTCGGAACCTCACTATCCTTTTTTGTGATATAAAAGGTTTCACACCTTTCTCTGAATCTTTGTCAGCATACGACGTTATATTCATTCTAAATCGCTATTTTTCTATTATGCGTGAGGTCATACTTCGCCATGGTGGTGAGATAAATAATTATATTGGTGACGCGATATTGGCTATTTTTGGATTAAAGGAATCAAGACAGCAATCACTTAGAGCTGTTAGTGCTGGCTTAGAAATGATTAAGGCCATGGATGAATTTAAATCTTATCTTAATACAGCATATGGAAGTGACTTCGATATTAGAGTAGGACTTCACTATGGAGAGGTTATATCCGGTTCAGTTGGGCAGGGAGAAGATAAAAAAGTGACTGTGATTGGTGACGCGGTTAATGTTGCAAGCCGAATAGAAGCTATAAATAAAGAAGCTGGCACCAGATTTCTGATTTCCGAGACGGTTTATCAGCAGGTTAAAGAAAATGTGGTTGTAAAAAACTACCTTAGATTAAAGCTTCGTGGTACGAGTAATCTCATCACGTTACATGAGATTAGTGACATGGATAGTGACGCGTTAAATCTAAATATCACTGAAGTTGAGAAAAAAATTGACAATAAAACATGGTTCAGGACATTGCCCATTACTGAATTAAAAGAGGGTGATAAGAAGAAGTACAAATTGAAAGAAAAAGAAATTTTATTGATTAATCAGGGAGAAGTTTTCGCAATAGAAAATCTCTGCCCTCATATGGATTTGCCTCTAGATATCGGCCAAATAACGTCGCGAGATACAATCTTATGTCCATACCATAGTAGTGAGTTTTGCTTTAAATCGGGTGAGGTAAAAAAATGGGTAGGAAAGCAACCAGAAGCCCATTCAGAGGAATGTAAGCCTTTAAATACGATTCAAGTTTACAAAGATGCAGATTATATTTGGATTACCAACGACTGATGGGAAAAATTAGCTGGCTTCTTATAACCTCATGAACTCATTATTTGACCAACATTGTTAAACAGTCCACCATACTAAAAAAAATCACTTTTTAGATTAGAGTGATTAACGAACCATAAATAAAAAACTCGGAAAAGTATAATTTCGAGAAAACTTAAAGGAAAAGGAGAACGAAATATGTTCAAAAGATTAATGCTTTCCGCAGCAATTATCACTTTCACATTCGCATCTGCATCTGCTGAGACCATTCGATGGGCAAGAGCGGGAGACGCAATTACAATGGATCCTCATGCTCAAAATGAAGGCCCAACCCATGCATTGAACCACCAAATATATGACTCACTATTACAACGTGATATGTCAGGGGCTATTATCCCCTCATTGGCAACAGACTGGTCTGCTTTGCCGGATAATCCGAAGGTTTGGCGTTTTAACCTTCGAAAAGGGGTTAGCTTCCACAACGGTGAGAGTTTTGACTCAGAAGATGTCGTATTCTCATTGAACCGTGCGATGGCGGATGGCTCTGAAATGAAAGAACTTCTTTCATCGATAAAAGAAGTCCGTGCTGTAGATAGTCATGTTGTTGAAATAGAAACAAATGGAGCTAACCCGCTCCTCATAAATAATCTAACAAATATGTTTATGATGGATAAAGGTTGGTCAGAGGCTAATAACGTGACGAAACCTCATGATGTTGCAAAAGGTGAGACCAATTTTGCAACGTTAAATACTAATGGTACTGGTGCATTTATGTTGGTATCTAGGTCAGTTGACGAAAAAACTATATTAGAGTCAAATCCTAATTATTGGGGTAAAAATGTCTATCCAAATCAGGTTACCGAAATTATCTATACGCCAATTCAATCGTCAGCAACACGTGTTGCAGCGCTTTTATCAGGAGAGGTTGATATTATCCAAGATGTGCCGGTTCAAGATTTAGAAAGAGTCTCCGCAACAGACGGATTAAAGCTGGCAACAGCTGCTCAGAATCGTGTGATTTTCTTTGGTCTTAATACAGTTGAGGGACCAACTTCGGAACTGAAAGTTCGTCAGGCAATGAATATTGCAATTAATCGTTCTTCTATCAAAAAAGTGGTAATGCGAGACCAATCTGATCCAACTGGTGTTATCATGCCTCCGTTTGTAAATGGCTGGACTGAATCGTTAAATAAATATCCGGAATATGATTTGGATAAAGCAAGATCATTAATGTCTGAGGCTGGATACGGTAACGGCTTTGATATTGTTCTAAATTGCCCAAATGATCGTTACATAAATGATGAGGCTATTTGCCAGGCAGCTGTTGGTATGATGGCTCAGATCGGCATTAATGTTACATTAGATGCAAAACCAAAAGCACAACATTTTCCAATTGCGAAGGGTGGGGAAGCCGATTTCTATATGCTAGGTTGGGGCGTTCCAACATTTGATTCCCATTATATCTTCAATTACTTAGTCCATACGCAGACTGAAAATCGTGGCTCATGGAATCCAACTGGTTATTCGAATTCCGATGTCGACGCCATGATAGTAAGTCTTGAATCGGAAACTGACTTATCTGAGCGAAATAATACAATTGCGAAGATTTGGGGCAATGTTCAAGATGCGCAAATGTATCTTCCTATTCATAATCAAGTTTTGAATTGGGGTATGAGTGGCGGCATTGAATTTCAAGTGCAGCCAGAAGACCAACCACATTTTCAATTCCTAAAATTTCAATAGAAAACTTAACTTTCTGCCAGCCCCTATCATCAGGGTTGGCAGCTCGTTTAGATATAAAACATGTTTTTAATTGTTATTAGACGTATTTTGCAAGCTATAATGGTGTTGCTTTTGGTCGCTTTCGTGTCGTTCCTCATATTTCGATATGTTGGCAATCCTGTTGATAATATAATGGGACAAGAAGCAACGTTAGCTCAGAGAGCTGCGCTCGAGGAAGCACTTGGTCTTAACCAACCGTTTTATATTCAGTATTTTGATTTTTTATGGAAAGCCGTACAATTTGAATTTGGCAACTCCTATAGAGGCGCACTACCCGTTGCTGAACTTATTGCAACCCGATTACCTGCAACTTTGGAGCTTGCAATAAGTTCTGCTGCTTTAGGTGTATCTTTAGGGGTTATATTAGGAATCTATACTGCTATTAATCGCGGGAGTTTTCTTTCTAACTTTATATTATCGACGTCACTTATCGGGGTTTCGGTCCCCACTTTCTTAATCGGGGTTTTGCTTATTTGGATATTTTCCGTTGAATTGAATTGGCTTCCTTCATTTGGCCGAGGGGGGGTCGTTGATTTAGGATGGTGGACAACTGGTTTCCTCACGACTAGTGGAATAAAATCCCTTATTCTGCCAAGTATCACACTTGGTCTTTATCAGATGACGTTGATTATGCGTCTTACTCGAGCTGAAATGTTGGAGGTCTTACAACAAGACTACATACGACTTGCCCATTCTTTAGGACTATCTAATAGAAAGATTTATTTTTTTCACGCGTTACCCAACATTCTAATTCCGGTTATAACAATAGCCGGACTCCAATTGGGGTCCGTGATCGCATTCGCTATTATTACAGAAACAGTATTTCAATGGCCTGGAGTTGGGCTGCTTTTTATCAACGCTGTATATTATGTTGATATACCTGTAATGAGTGCTTATTTGCTTTTAGTCGGATTTGCTTTTGTGATTATAAACCTAATTGTTGATCTTACTTATCTTTTAATTGATCCAAGATTAAGAGATAGCCAACTTAAATCAGAGGTATGATGTGATACGTCTATTTTTCGAATCCGATCTATACCATAACTTTAAAAACACACCAGTGGCTTTCGTCTCGTTTATTGTTTTTCTAATTATTACTCTAATGGCTATATTTGCCAATATAATTACGCCTCATACGCCATTTGAACCATCAACGCTTAATCTTATGAATGGTTTTACACCCCCAATGCAGGCAAATGAATTTACGGGTAATGTATTCTTGATGGGTACAGACGACCAAGGACGCGATTTATTTTCAACCATTTTATATGGTTTGCGAATTTCACTTTTTGTGGGATTAATGGCTGTTTTGCTTTCAATGACACTTGGAGTTGCGCTCGGGTTGATCGCTGGATTTGTAGGGGGTTGGATTGATACTATAATCATGCGTTTCGCGGATATTCAAATTACATTTCCATCTATACTGGTTGCGATGCTCATTTACGGAGTTGCTAAAGGGTTAATGCCGGCTGATATGCGTTATGAGATGTCCATAACCGTATTAATTATATCAATTGGCCTATCTGAATGGGTGCCGTTTGCAAGAACAGTTCGCGGCTCAACCCTTGTTGAGCGGGAAAAGGAATATATAACATCTGCGAGAATGCTTGGTTTGACAAATCTGCAAATAATGCTTCGCCACGTGCTACCGAATATATTAAGTCCTGTTTTGGTAATTGCAACTATAACCTTTGCTCTTGCTATAATAACAGAAGCGACTTTATCTTTTCTTGGTGTCGGCGTTCCAACCACCAAACCAAGTTTGGGAACACTAATCCGCATAGGACAGGACTTTTTATTTTCTGGCGAATGGTGGATACTGCTCTTCCCTGCATTCACCTTACTGATGCTGGCTTTATCTATAAATCTTTTTGGCGATTGGCTCCGTGATATGCTAAATCCTAAACTGAAATAAGAGATATTTCGATGGAAATTGAAGCTACTAAACCTTTATTGGAAGTTCGAAACCTAGATGTAACAATAAAAAAACGAGATTCTTTCTTCAAGGTTCTTGACGATTTATCGTTTTGTGTATACCCAAGCGAAATTTTAGGACTGGTGGGTGAATCTGGTGCTGGTAAATCTATGACCGGCTCGGCAATACTGGGGTTGATTGAGAAGCCATTTTTTATATCAAAAGGAGAGATAATTTTTAACGGTCAACGAATAGAAAATAATGCTATTTCCGTTCGCGGCTCATCAATATCTATGGTTTTTCAAGACCCTCTTATTAGTCTAAACCCTCTTAGAAGAATTGGAGACCAACTCGTTGAGACAATTCGAACACATATTGATCTTGATAAAACAAAGGCGATTACCTACGCGAAGAATTTGCTAGAGGAAGTCGGAATTGACAAAAATAGATTTTATGCATATCCACACACATTTTCGGGCGGTATGCGCCAACGTGTAGTTATTGCTTTAGCGCTTGCGCCGAGACCATCCTTAATCATAGCCGATGAGCCAACAACAGCGCTTGATGTATCAGTGCAAGCTCAGATATTAGCGCTTTTAAAACGATTATGTAAAGAGCGTGGAACTTCTATTATATTAATAACCCATGATATGGGTGTGATTGCGGAAACTGCTGACCGAGTGGCAGTCTTATATTCAGGCAGGCTAGCTGAAATAGGCTCTACATTTGAAGTTCTAAGTAATCCTATGCATCCCTATACTCAAGGCCTTATTGCAGCAACTCCTCGAATTGATCCAGAAACCATTGATAAAAAATTATATCAAATTCCTGGTGCAATGCCGAATTTAAGCGAAATCCCTGATGGATGTCCATTTCATAAGAGATGTCCACAGACTACTCCTCAGTGTTTTCAGGTGAAGCCACCATTATTGTATGACAGAGCCTCATGTTGGCTGTTAGAAAACAAAACAGGTGCAACATGAGTTTTCTTACTGTTAGCCGATTGTCACGAGATTTTGACCTTTCCGACCCGTGGATTTTAAGAAAGATCAAAGGTCAGCCGAAGAAGTTACTTAAAGCAGTTGATGAAGCCAATTTTTTGGTTGAGCGTGGGCAAACTTATGCGTTGGTGGGTGAGAGTGGTTCTGGTAAGTCAACGATTGCCATGATGGTTGCCGGCCTTTTAAAGCCATCATCAGGAACTGTGACAATAAATGGGGATAATTTTTTCGAACCCTCTCTAAATAAATTAAAAAGAATAGCTATGCGAAAATCTGTCCAAATGATTTTTCAATCACCATATGCTAGCCTTAATCCGCGCTGGAGGGTTGGTGATATTCTAAAAGAACCGATTGTCACATTTAATTTGATTGAAGATGAAAATGACCAGAACAGACATGTATGCGAGTTGCTTGAGCAGGTTGGATTATTCTCGAGAGATATGTCGAAATTTCCTCATGAATTTTCTGGTGGACAGCGTCAAAGAATTTGCATCGCCCGCGCACTTGCTTGTAAGCCTGAAATTATAATTTGCGATGAGCCTACTTCAGCGCTCGACGTATCGGTTCAGGCCCAGGTTTTAAATTTATTAAAAGAACTACAGCAAGAATTTTCTTTAACCTATCTATTCATCTCTCATGATCTCGCAGTTGTATCAACAATGGCAAATAAAATTGGGGTGTTAAAACAAGGAATTCTTGTTGAAGAAGCAACTCCACGAAAGTTATTTTCTTACCCAGAGCATGACTACACAAAGATGTTGTTATCCGCAGCACCAGATATCAGCAAAACATTTTGAATGAGAAAAACAATTAATTTGGTTTAAAATGTCTCACTTAAGAAAAGCTACGAGAGCGCAATAGAGGAAAATGCCCAATAAATTGTTCTAGCAATAAAAAATTTATTTAGTTTGATTACTGAATTTGGATATAAAAAGTGCTTGAGGAAAAAAAGTAATAATATTCAAGGCCACCTCTTCAATTTGATGCTAAACGGAGAACAAATTGTCCCATCAAGGTTAGTCTAAATTAGCTATGCAGCTTTTTTAGATAGAATGCGCTCATGGATAAACTTATAAAAAAGTGTGAGTATGTTTAAAGTTCAAAGTTTTTTTTAAAAAAAAACTTTGCATTCATCAAGTTGAGGTAAAAATCCTAAATGATTAAAAAAAATTAAATATCGTTCTTGATAGGCTAGATAAATTAATTTAACTTATGTTCATTATATAATCTTTAGTTGGCCGATGCAGTGGAAACAGATTTGCTAAAAAAATGCACAGACGCCGGTATCAGGATGACTGCTCAGCGTTTTTTAATTATTGAAACGCTTATAGGATCTGACGACCATCCCGATGCGGATCAAGTATATAGACGCGCGGTCGAGAAGGATAAATCAATTTCTTTGCCTACCGTTTATCGAACGCTCAATATCTTAGATGATGCCGGTATTATTAAGAAGGTTAATATGAATGACGGTAAAGCCCGGTTTGAGTCTGTAAGAGAGGACCATGACCATCTAATTGATGCAGACAATGGGCATATTCATGAATTTCATAATCAGGAATTAAAAAGGATGCTAGATGTTATAGCTGAAAAAATGGGTTATGAAATAATTGACCACCGAATTGAAATAGTAGGCCGCAAACTAGGGGAGTCGAACTGTGATTGTGTCCAAATTAGAGTATACTAATCTTTAATACTAATAAAAATATTTTTTAAATAAACTAATTAAGCCACTGACCAACTTGAGCATCAAAACAGGATAATTTATCCAAATTAAAAGTACGCTTAATCTTTACTTCAATCGGAGCTGAAGCTACAGCCTAATTTTGTGCTGTAACGACCTTGCTACAAAGATTTGTTATCACAAAGGTCTCAGACACCCGAAAGCTCCACAACATCAACCAAGCAGGTAGATATACATAGCTTGTCGTCTTTTCTGAGCTTCGTATCTCCAATATCTTCATGTTTTAGTCCAAGAACAACGTTTTCGGGAAACTTTGTAATATTCTTATTGTACAGGATAATATGCTCACCAAAGCTTCTATCTTTAGTGATTTAATGTTGATCAGGAAGCTCTCTTCTAATGCGTTTTCTTATATGGAGTTAGGTTCGATTTTAGATAGCTCTAGTTTTCTGAAGATAATTATTAGAAAAACGGCAAGCATACTAAGAAAGCCTGCTGCTACAAATGATGGCATGTAGGTTTGGATTGTATCACGTGACCATCCAGCGCTAGAGGCAGCTAGGGCCGACCCCATCTGATGGGCAGCAAAAATCCAACCAAACAGTACCGGTCCATTTATGGCTCCAAAATACTTGCTTGTTAGCTTTACGGTAGGTGGCACAGTTGCGATAAAGTCTAGCCCAAAGAACATTGCCCATAACAGCAGAGTAAAAAACTCAAACCCGCTGAAAGGCAAATATATTAAGGATAAAGCTCTAAGGCCGTAAAACCACATCAGCAACTTATAATTATCATATCTATCTGACAGCCAGCCTGAACCAATAGTGCCCATAAAATTAAAAATACCCATTATAGCAAGATAGGAAGAGGCTGCGATAATGCCCACATTATTATCAGCGCAGAACGGAATAAAGTGTTGACCAACTATGCCAGTTGACGATAATCCACATATGAAAAATGAGGACGACAGAATCCAGAATGCAGGTTGTGATACAGCGCGCCTCAAAACTTGAAGGCTAACTATAATTGAATTTTTACCTGTTCTCTGAGGCGGATTTATAATAGTCTCGCCTCCGAAAGGTGACAGATTCAATTCGGCTGGCCAATTTCGGCCAAAAAACAAAAATAAAATTGACGATATAAACGCACCCGCTATGGGTATTAACAGAGCATATCGCCAATTAGAAACTGTTGTAATCCATGCCATTAGCGGCACAAAAAGTAATTGACCTGCTGCGAAGGCGGCGGTCAGGATACCAACAACTAATCCACGCCTTTTTATAAACCATCTAGATGCAACAGTAGCTGCTAGGCCAAGTCCGATTATGCCTGAAGCCGCTCCTAGAAACACACCTATTGTAATTAAAAAATGCCATTTTTCAAATGCAATAATGCACAAGCCCAATCCAATTATATTAAGCCCTAATGCGATAAGAACCACCGGCGTAATGCCTAAATTAAGCATAAGGGCACCGCTAAATGGGGCAAGACAGGCAAGTGTGAAAAACATGACGCCAATAGCATTGGTTACATCAGAAATCTGCCAGCCAAATTCCTGGGTAATAGGTAGTATTATGAGTTGTGGTGTACTGCCGACTGCTGAGGAAAATATCGTCATCAGAAACACCAGCAAAGCCATAACCCAGCCATAATGAACATTTTGGCGAGCTAAATACCTATTAAAGATTGCAGAAAACATGCAAATACACTCATATCGACTAATTCAATTCTAATTATATGGTGATTAGTTAGTTTGTTGGAATTAGAAATGTGTATTTTCTTATATTTAAAAACTTACAATAGGTAAATGCTTATTTCCAAGGCACAAAAATATAATATTATTTTCAGGGGCTATTTTTTATAATATCAATCTATGCTCATTTTTGCTCCTGCAGCCCACAACATACCTCGCCTCATTATCTCAGTAACACTTGGATGTTTGAGGTCGTCTAATAAATGTCCGATTGAGCAATAAAATATACGCCCCTTATCCCAGCGCCGTTTCCAAACGACCGGCATCACAGTTCCCTCTATCCACCAATGATGTTCTCCGGAAAAGGTTGTGGTTGCTAGTACTTCGTTTGATGGGTCAACCAGCATATAATATTGCTCACTATGTAGTTTAAAACTTTTGATACCAGATGTGATAGGATCATCTGGCTTGCAAATAGTAACATCATAATGCACAAAATCAGCTGTTGGGTCTTGATTGTCAGGCCAACCCGGAGGGTGGGCAACAAATTGACCACCGATTAGGAAGTGATAGGTGGGTCTGTCTCTAAACGCGTCTCCCATATGTCCGTGCCATCCTGCCAGACCACATCCATTAGCAATGAGCTTAATAAGGCCATCCTCCTGCAATTTAGTCATATTTCCGAATTCAAGTTGGTGAGAGGAGCGAGCACTTGACCAAATTGGTATAATTAAATCCACATCCCACAATTTTTCCGGGTTTTTCAAAGGTTCCAAAGTCTTAAATACCTCGACTTCAAAATTGTTATCTTCAAGAAGCTTTTTGCACCAATTACTAAATGCTATTGGTGAATGACCTTCCCATCCGCCTGCAAACAATACGGCCTTCATTTTTGAAACCTTTTTAATTAGCAATTATAAGAAGTGAATTAACGCATGCATCCCCCACCATCTATGCACATGCCGCCATCAATCATTATAAGTTGCCCATTCATATAGTCGGAGTCGGGGCTTGCAAGAAAGGATGCTGTTCCAACAATATCTTCTGGATATGAATAACGCCCCATTAGAATCATTTTCCTTGTGACCTCGTCCATCGATTTACCTTCCTCGTCAAACTTGCCAATTGCAACCAGATCTTTATCTAGCTGATGCCATAATTCAGTTGCGACAACACCAGGACCATATCCATTGACTGTGATATTATGTTCTACTAAAGCTTTCGAACCTCCCCTTATCATTGCGAGAACCGCATGTTTTGACGATGCGTATGGTACTATATCATCAAAAGATAAGTGTGAAGCAATGGACCCCACATTTATGATTTTATAGGGCCCGTCTTCCTTACCCTGGGCTATCATTTGTTTTGCGGTCTCCTGCATACCAAGAAGAACGCCAAGACCATTAACTTTCATAATCATGTCCCAATTTTCTTCTGTTATGTCCAAAAACATCAAAGGTTTGTTTATGCCGGCATTTAATACAGAGACGTTTATTGAGCCAAACGCATTAACCGTGCAGGCTACTGCAGCTGCGTTGTCTGCTCGTGAAGTAACATCCATCTTTATAGCGACCGCTTTGCCATTTCCGGCTGAATTAATTCTGTTCGCAACTTCTTGCGCGCCTGATTCATTTACGTCACCTAAACAAACATTTGCTCCTTGGGCTGCATAATTTTCTCCAATCGCAGCCCCCATCCCCTGAGCGCCTCCCGTAATTAAAATATTTTTTCCATCTAAACGTGATTTGTCCATAATATGCTCCATCTAAGAATTCTTTATTAACTCAAACGCAACCGATTGACCGATTAAATTGAAAATATATCCATAATGAGAATAAAATATCCAAAATGGTTATATTATCTATTCTTTGTTAAACTTCTTTACAACACAATTCTGAGAAATCCACCTATCTTTTTTGATGAGGATGTGATGACAAAATACGGGAGGTATCATATGTCAATTACTAAACAATTTATAAAATTTGTGGCTATCGCTGGGGTCGCTTTATTTTCGTTTTCGCCAGCGCACTCAGCTTCTCACAGTAAAGGATCTATAGTGTCATTTAATGGTCCTGCAGGTGAAGCATATATTGGTCGCTTCATTAAAGGCATAAAAGCAACAGCAGAGTTAAAAGGATTTGATATAAAGGTATATGAAAACCAGTTTAACCAGGCAGAACAAGATCAACAGGTACAGCAGGTTTTAGCTGCTGGTCAATTGCCGGATGTGTTCATATGGTGGCCGTCAGATGCGGTTGCTGGTTTAGGCTCTCTTCGAGCACTTGCTAAAACAGGAGTACCGGTCCTAAAAATCAACCAATTACCAAATGAGCAAGATAAGCAGTATATCTTTGGTTATGCTGGTCCTGATGATAGATTAAGAGCACGAAACGCAGGCTATATGATGCGCGAAGCAGCAGCAGCAAAAAAGGCTGCTGGTGGTGAAGGGTTTAATGTTTTGGCACTCTCATATCCGCATTCATATGGTGGTTATGATCTATCTATAAATGCTTTCAAAGAAGCAATTGCTGGCTCT
>MDTB01070630.1_pt1 | contig 13309 bp, 10 predicted proteins | sample 811161 | NCBI WGS metagenome assembly MDTB01 (sample SAMN05326650, study PRJNA326480) | marine metagenome | isolation source: seawater | place: Mediterranean Sea | collected 2009 | reverse complement strand
GTATTATGATAAAAAATCATATATTTAATAATACTTATAATTGATCATTAAAGAAATAATTATGAAAAAATTATTTAGAGTACTCTCTTTAAATAAAAAAAATAAATATAGAAATATTATGAAAGGATATAAAAGACTTTCTAACAGTAATAAATATGATTTAATATTCGAACTAAAGAAGGAATTAACTAGATTAAAATTAAACATCAAAATTGAACAATATGATAAATTTCTTTTCCTCAAAAATGATTCTTTAAACTCAGAAATAATAATAAGGCAGTTTATTTTAAGTAATTTTTTAAATTCATATTTAAATAGAAGCGTATTAGAGTACTTTGGAAAAAATAAAAATTTTAAATTTAAAGATGGTTATCCACTTGAATGGTTAAAATTATTGTCGAAAAAAAAAATCACAATTGATTATAAAAGAGCATTAATAAATTGGAAATTGAAAACTGCAATTAATTTAATAGCATCACTCAGGACTTATACTTTTACAGTCATAAATTCTTTTAATTTTGAACTCAACAAAACAATAAAATATAATAATCTAATTTATATAGCTTCAGTATCTGAGCTATTAATAAAATCATCACTTAATGGTTTTACTTTAATTAATTGGGTTCAAAATTTCGTTAATAAGAATTCAATTCTAAAACATTCCATATTATTAGAAAGTAAAAAAAAGATATCAATTAGAAAAGAACTTAATTATAAAAATATTTTTATAAACCAACCATTTAAATCATTAAAAAATTTCAGGTTAGTATTACCATTAACAATATGGTACGCGAGGTCTCTTTTAATTTGTGCTTTTGATTTTGGTTTTCGACAAGGATATCGTGCATACATATTAAATGAATCTTTAAAAGCAAAAATTTATCAATTAAACTTTAGTCAAAATGATTTAAAGTACTGCATCTTTACAGACTCCAATTGGATTTACAGACCATTATGGACCTATTTGGCTGAATCTAATGGTACCAAAATAATATTCTGTTTTTACTCTACTAATATATTCCAATTGTCTAAAGAAAATAATAATTTCTCGAAAATAATTAATTATGGCTGGGAATCAAATAGTTGGCCTAATTTTTATGTTTGGAATAAATATCAAGAGAATTTTATAAAAAGCCTTCCAAATAAAGCTAATACAAAAATTGTTGGGCCAATACTTTTTCAAGATCAGAAGAATGTAAATACATTCTTATTTAAAAGAAAAAAAGGAAAATCTATTGCTTTATTTGATATTACTATTTTCAGAAATTATCTTTATCAAACTGAAGGACATTTAACTAATTATGAGAATCCTGATATGGCCATTAAATTTATAAATGACATTTTAGAAATATGTATTCAATTAAACATCAATATATTTTATAAATCAAAAAGAAAGTTTTCAAAAAATGTTCACCCTAAATATAGATCATTCATAAACAATATATCAAATAAAAATTTTCATTTTTTAGACCCAAATATTTCATCAATTTTTCTAATAAAGAATACTAATGGATGTATTTCTTTTCCATATACTTCAACCTCTGTACTTGCAAAATTAAACAACAAAAAAACCTGTTTTTATGATCCATCAGGAGATTTACAAACGATTATTAATCAGACCAGTAAAATTATGGTTATTCAAAGCAAGAGTGATTTATATAAATGGATTAAAGAACTGTAATAAATTCCCCAAACTTTTCCTTCTTGGACAATTTCATCCCTTAAAGATATTTAGTAATCATTAATTTAAAAGGATAATTTTCTAAGCCACTATATTCTAGAAAAATCATAAATAAGGCAACTCGAACAAAAAAATCTATAAATAAAAATTATTTGAGGTAATGAAATTTTGTTTAAATTTATTTTACAGAATTCATAATAATTAATCTGCAATCAAACTTATCTACAAAACTGTAACCTTTATATTCATAAACTATTAGCCTAGCGGTGAATCATTATGTTAATAGCGTAAAGGTATTAAGTTAAATTTCTCGTTCGATCTTTAAAAAGAATCCAAAGCTTTTCATGAGGCATTAATAGTTGCTATTATTTATTTCAAACATAAGAAAATATATTATTTTAGAGAAATGAAAGTTACAGACCAAAACCGATCAGATTTTTTTAAAAATGGATGGACCATTATTAAAATGGATTTTTCTAAGAAAGAAATTCAAAGGTATTATGAATCAACCCTTTTGTTAAAGAAAAAGGCTCTAGAAATAAATTATCCTTTACAAAGATGTTATTATCCACATTTATTTCATAAAAATATAGCCGCCATTGAATCACCTTTTAATAAATTAATTATTAATTCAGGCGTTGATGAATTATTCCAGAGAATCAATATTGGTAAAACATTAAATTATCTTTTTGGATGGGAAAAAAGTTACTTACATTTGGCAAGACTATTCACAATGGAAAATTATAAATATAGAGGCAATTGGCATAGAGATTTTAATGATTGGGATGGGGAATTAACCAATCTCGAACAAATACAAATAGCTATTTACCTCAAAGATCAAGATGGTTTTAGAATATTTAAGTATAATTTAGATTCAAAATCAAAAAATAATTTATCTAAGCGGAAAGATCCTCATCCATACCCTCAAATTAATGCTAAAACTGACAAGAAATTTTTTAATGAAATAAAAGGCCAAGCAGGAACATTACTAATCTTTACACCGGGTATTATTCATCAAGGTAATTCCTTTAGTAATAGATTAGATTTTCATTTAAGATTCTCTTCCAAGCCATTAATACAAAATAATATGAAAATAAATTATGACCCTATAAATGATTATCAAGTACCAGACTTTTATCAAAGAAATTTTAAAATCGAAAATGATAATTTTAGTGCTAGGATTAGAAAAGTAAGCACAAAAGAAAAATTATTAAATTCCCTAAATTACTATACTGGAGCTAAAAATTTGTTTTATTCATTAAAATTTTTAATGAATAATTCGTTATCAAAGAAATATTTCCCAGATAATTGGAGTTTTGATTCTTTCGGAAATACAATTTTCCAAAGTAAATAATTTACATTATTTAAAAATAATAATTGATTTGTTCTCTTCCCATATAATTGCACCTCTCTTTTAGCAAAGTTAAATAAAAAAAAATTTTTTTATTCTCTATTAGAAGATTTTAAAACAATTATTAATCAGACCAATAATATTATGATTGTTCAAAGTAAGAGCGATAAATAAATAATAGACCTATAAAATAACTTAAAATTTTCTTTCTGAATTATTTCAAAATCCGCTGCAGGGATCTCATTATTTTTTTCAAGTTTGTTTAATCCCTAAATAACATTTCCTTTATAAAAAAATTTTAAACTATGTTTTTTTAAAATTGGCTGTATACGAAGTAGATCATCTCCAATGACTAATGGAAAAATTCAATCTTTTCCAAGGATAATTAAAAAAAGTTTAGACTTGCCAATTCATTAGACCTATATTTATGGGAATGAACAACTAATTCTGATCCTAATTAAATAAATCAAATTCTTTTAAAGGGAACAAAATAATCAAATCAAATTTTTAAAAGTTTGATTTTAAATTTCTTTTTCTTGAATTATTTCAAAATAGCCTGCCGATATAGGTCTAGGTTTTTTGGAACCAAACAATTTCCTTACTGGCATCATATAATTATGAATTCCAGAACTCCTATTAACCCTTAAATTAAATCCTTCCAAAATATAATCTATCAGGGAGTAACTTTCATGAAATGTTTTTTCATAAAAAGGGGATGAGTCATAACGATTACAGAAATAAATATTCTTTGATTCTTTTAGAATTGCCGAATCTAAGTAAGTTCTAAAATATTTTTTAGGCATTTCACCTAAACTATAAAAATTTGTGCTTAAGTCAACTTTTTTATTTTTTTTCGAAAACTCATTAGAAAATCTAGTATAAAAATCTGTAGATAGGAGAAGAAAATCAAAATATTTTTCATTATAATTTCTAAAAAATATTTCAAAAGTTTTCTGATCATAAATAGAAAAAATCCTACAATTAGGAAAAGCCTTTGATAAAAAGATTGCTGCTCTAGAAAGCTGATGAGGAAAATCAACCAAAATATGAGATGATTCAGGGAAAATATTTTTTAGTACATATTGAAAGCCTCCATAAAAGGAACCAATATCCATTATTAATTGTGGTTTTTCCCTATACATAAAGTAATTCCTCACTACATTGGTAAAATATATATAACGCAGCCAACGAACATTTGCTGATACATTTTTCTTAATGAAGAATGCAAGATTATTTCCTGGTGATTTATGTACAGGACATTGCTCTAAAATATCAAATCCATCTAATAATTTTATTATAGAAATATCATCAAAAAAATAATCTATCTCGTCGTATCGATAAATAATAAATTTTATAATCTTTGAAATTAAATATTTTAAATATCTAAAATTTCCATAGGATTTGAAATTATATAAATTAACCTGAAAAGGTATACCAGAATCGCTTTGTAAATCCCAATTTCGAAAATCCTTTAAAAATTTAGAAAAAGATAATTTTTTTGCTCCAGAAACAATTTGGGAATGTTTATCATCCAAATCATCAGTAATAGTTTCTAAAGCTGTTTCATATAATTTTCTAGCAATTTTTAACGTCATCAATTTGATTAGAATTTATCTACTTTACACAAATCCATCCTTTAAAACATATATTTGTATATATATATTCAATATCTTTGAAACCTGCTCTTTTAAACATTTCATAATTACCATTATCTGAAAATGGCTCTAGTATTCCAGCAAGAGATCTACTTTTTGAGAAGATTTCATCTGGGCTATAACCTTTATTTAGTTTATATTCGTTATAAACATGAGTATTCATATCTTGAAATCTTCCATCTGGCCCTCTGGTTTTTTCAAAAATGAAAAAAGCACCTCCCCAAGCTAATGAGTTATATATTTTATTAACTAATTCTTGCCTAACACTTGGCAAGATAAATTGTAAGGTATAATAAGAAATTATTACAGAGGATTTGTCGAGATTGAATTCTAAGATATCTTTGCAATCGAATTGAAATCTACTTTTTTTTATAAAATTTCTATTCTTTGCTAACTCTATCATTTCTGGAACTACATCAATACCTTTATAAGAAATATCTTTATTAGGATGTCGAGCCTCTATCTTTTCTAATAGGGACCCTGTAGAACAGCCTAAATCATATATTTTTTTTGGGGTTAAGTTTATAAAAAAATCACAATAAGACGTTATCAAAGACTGTCCCACTTCGTATCCAGGAACAGATTTGCAAATATGATTATCAAAATTTTTGTGAGTTTGCCCTCCAAAATCCCATGAACTAACATTAGTTTTAATATTATCACCAGCCTGTTCTTGATTATTCAAAGCATCTTTAAAATATAACTTAATAATACAACAATAAGCTATTAATTAATTAAAAATCTAATCATATATTTTTTTTAAAAGTTAAGATTTGCTTATTTTGATTTTATAAAGAATCTTAAAAATATAAAAATTTAAATTATCAAATATTCTTAAAAGATTTTTTCATTATTATGAAATAAGTATTCTGCAACTAAAGAAGAATATAATTCCATTCCTTCATAACTAAAATGTACTCCATCACTAAAAGTTGATTCATCAAATTTTTCTTGGTTTAACTTAAGAGTATTTAATTCATCATTTTCAAGCAGTAATTTATTTATTTCTAATAAATAATCATTATAAAATCTATCAAATATTTCTTTGTACCTTTTTTCTTTTAATTCCTTATATACATGAGAAGGATTAGCTGGTTTGTTATGATCCCATACAAATGTTATATTCAACAATTTTGATTTATTCATAAGAGATAAATTATTTAAAATTAGAATATTATCCAAAAATGTATTTAACTTATTAGAGGAATAGGTTAAATCTAATTTGAGATGCTTTTTTGATATCGAATGAATAAGCCCATTAGGTTTTTTAAAATTTAATTTTACGAGAATTTTGTCTAATAAATCTATTAATTTGCTATCAGGGAGAAAGCAAAGAAGATCATTCAAAATACATTTTTGCTGAAGAAAATTATTTTTCCTGGCATGACTATAATCCTTTAAATATCCGTCAGCAACAACTGACCAAATAACATCATTCACTCCTTGATATGAAATTACTAAGTCTGGATTGAAGTATCTTCCCTTGCAAATATAAGACAAGAGACATTCATAGGAGGTATAAGCTGTAGAAGATAAATTCAAGACTTCATATTTTTGATTACTCCCATTTTGTTTACTCTTAATATTTAATTTAGATTCTATTAAATGTGTGACTGTTAAATTTGGATTGCAGCTTTTATTTTCAATAGCTGGCGGTAATCTTTCAATTGGCGATGCTCCAAGAAATAGAATTCTCTTAACATCTTTATTTTTGGCTATATTGTATTCCTTCTTGCCTACAAGACCTAAAGAGTTTGTTGGGAGTGGGAAAGGGGAGTTTGAAACAGACTCGTATAAACAATAAGGGTGATCCTTAAAATATGAACTTTTTTTTTTCATATTCAATTATTATATTAGGATTACTTTTATTATTTCGATTCTAATTTTAGCACAAACAAGTTTTTATGAATTCATCAGAAATCAATAATTTTGAAAAAAAAATATGGATATTTTGGCTTCAAGGATGGGAATATGCTCCCCAGATTATAAAGGAATGTAAAAATTCTTGGATTAAAAATAATCCTGACTGGCAAATAATTTTGTTAGATAAATATTCTATTAATCTATACATAAAATTAGATTATATAAATAAATTTAAAAATCTAAATATTGCTCATAAATCAGATTTAATTAGACTCGAATTATTAGAGAAATATGGTGGAGTATGGGTAGATGCCTCACTTTTCTGCATGATGCCTTTAGATAATTGGCTATTTAATTATTTGCAATCGGGAATCTTTTTATTTACAAGCAGTACAAATCTCACGATTATAGCTAACTGGTTTATAGCTTCAAAAAAGAATCACATAACTATTTCTCGTATGAAAAATAGACTCACAAGTTACTGGATAGAAAACAACTTTTATAAATTAAATATATTTACCAGATTCCTTAGAAAAGTAATTACACCAATTTTAAACTTAAACAAAACAACTTCTAGACTTTGGTTGAACCCCTTTGTAATTAAATTATTTAAAATTTATCCCTATCAAATATTTTATTTTATTTTCGAATCAATCATAAGTAAAGAAATTATCCATCGTGAAATTTGGATAAAAACTCCTAAAATAAATAAGTATATCTGTTGGCCTTATCAAGATCCGATGGATCATCCAAAAGAAGAACTTCTAAATAGAATTAATAATGAATTTGTTCCAATCATGAAGCTAAATTGGCGAGGATCAAATTATGAAAAACTGCCTTCAAATTCATTAATTTCTTATTTAAAAAATAAATACAATAACTAGAAATCATGAAAAACCTCATTTCAAATAAAGATTCCATTTATAATTATCTTTGCCGTGGATTATTTAACAATTTCAATATTCAATGGGAAAAAGCAGACAATGAATTTATATATATAAAAGGTGTAAATAAAAAAGTAATCGATTTCACTTCCGGTATTTTAGTTAATTGTTTAGGCTACAAGAACAGATTTCTTTCAAGAGAATTAAATAAAATTTTAAAAAAAGGAATAATTCATTCTTATCATTATCAAACAGCTATCAAAAAAGAGTATCTAAATTCTTTATTCGAATTTACTTCTGATGTAATAGATTTACCCAAAATATATCTTACTTCTAGTGGGACTGAAGCAACTGAATCATGTTTAAAAATAATGCTTAGACATGGGCAAACACTTTCTTCAAATAATAATAAGGTGCTATCAATTGAAGGGAATTACCATGGAAGAACGATGGGATCAGCATTAATGAGTAATGGTGGGATATTCAGTGAAATTTGGCCTAATATTAATGACGCCTTTCCAAAAATAAAATTTCCTTATATTTGGGAAGTTGATGAAAATAGAGGAGAAGAATATTTTTTGCAGCAAGTAAATAAACTTGAGCCCAAAATACTTGATTCTCTTTGCGGAATAATTTTAGAAACCTATCAAGGTTGGGGAGCTTGTACTTATCCAAAAAGTTATATTAAATCAGTAAGAAATTTTTGTAATGAAAGAAATATCCTACTAGCATTTGATGAAATGCAATCTGGCTTTTACAGGACAGGTTTAAAATTTGGTTTTCAACATTATGAAGTTGATGCAGATATTATTTGTATTGGTAAAGGAATGGGAGGAGGATTACCTTTGTCCGGTTTAGTTGGCAAATCAAAAGTAATGGATTTGTCCCTACCTGGCGAACTATCAAGTACTCATTCTTGTAATCCTCTTTCCTGTGCGGGAGGTAATGCAGTTATAAAAATAATGGAAAGCGGCAAATTTAAGAAAATAATAAATAACAACTCTTTATTATTTACAACTTTAGGTAATCAACTAAAAGATAAATTTCAATTTATAAAAGAAAAAAGTAATTTTGTAGGAATGGTGGGAGCATTAGTGTTTGACTTAGGCAATAAGGAAGAATCAATAAAAGCCGCAAATATATTTTGCGAAAAAGTACTTGAGGAAGGGGTTCTAGTCATAAAGACAGGAAGAGAGGCTGTCAAATTATCCCCACCTCTTTTAATTAATAAAAGAAGTATTCTAAAAGCTTTTGAATCTTTAGAAAAAATATTAATTAATATAAACTCTAACTTTTATTAATTACTTTTAGTAAGACTTCTATTAATAAAATCAATTTATTCTGCCAATAAGTCCTACATATTTACCTTGAAATTTAAATATTTTCCACAATAAACCTTTATTTTTTAAAATATAGTCATAAAAAAATCCATTATCCTGAATATCATCCATTAATATTACTGAATTTTTATTTATATAATCATCAATAATTTTAAAACATCTTTTTCTACCCGAATATGATTTATCTGAATCATAATGAAAAAGATCAATTCCTTTTTTTCTATCTTTTTTTATAGCAATTAATATTTCTTTCAGATTATTTTCATCGCCCTCGATAAACAATTCCCAATTATCTTTTAAATATTCTTCTACTACTATCCCAATAAATTTTTCTGGGTTAGGGTATCTGAAGTAAGGGAAATCACTGCTATATAGTTTACCTAAGTTATTATTTTTAATAGCTTTAAGAAAAGCAAATGAAGAGTATCCTGCTGCCACTCCTGTTTCTACAATTATTTCAGGCTTCTTATACCTTGTTATGAAATATAAAAGTTGATAAGCTCCTCCCCCACCAAGATTATAAGGAATATTTCTTAATTTTTCATCTGCAAATTTTTCTATTTTTTTTGTTTCTAAAATTGTTTCTTCCCACAATGCTGCATCAATATTTTTGCAAAAATTTTCAATATCTGTAATATTTTTTTCATACCAATCAATTAATTTTTTATTATTTTTAAGTCTTTTCTCATCAAAAAATCTTCTTTTAACTTTTATTAAAATTATCAAAAACCTCTTTATGTTGATTATTTGAAAGAAAATATTTTTTAGGCTGAAAAATCTTTTCATTTGACTATTTTGATGCCTTCAGAAGAACTTTTCTTATATTTTCTGCATAGTTTGTTATTTGATTAATTGTAATTGTTGGGTGAACTAAAAACATTAGACTTGTTTTACCTAGTTCTTCAGCGAATTCAAGTCTTATTTTATTGGCACTAATTTTGTAGTTTTTTAAACCTTTTTCCAAATAGATTTCAGAACAAGATCCATGAAAAGCTGGAAAGTTTTGCTTAGCCAACTCACTTATAATTCGGTTTCTATTCCAACCTGATTTTAGATTTTCAAATTCTAAGTATCCATAAAATTTGTACCAAGCAGATTGTATATTATCTTCTGGCATTGGGATTCTTATACAAGGAATATCTTTAAGATGATCAAAAATAATCAACGCATTACGATTACGCAAATCAATCCATTTATTTAATCTTTTAAGTTGTATTTCGCCAATTGCAGCTTGAATTTCTGTCATTCTCATATTAGTACCAATTCTCTCATGAAGCCAACGAAATCCTGGTTCATGATTTTTTTCATAAACAGCATTTCTTGTTTTTCCATGATCTTTGTATGACCATATTTTATCCATCAAAATTTCATTATTTGTTGAAACCATACCACCTTCTCCACCAGTTGAAATGATTTTATCTTGGCAAAAACTCCATGTTGAAATATCTCCAAAGCTACCAACAGGTTTATTATTAATTTTAGCTCCATGAGATTGTGAACAGTCTTCGATAACTTTTAAATCATATTTTTTTGCTAGTGCACAAATCGATACCATATCAGCTGGCCATCCACCAATATGTACAACGGAGATAGCTTTAGTCTTACTACTTATAGCTTTTTCAATGGTATTTGCAGTAATTGTTCCTGAATTTCTGCATACATCAACAAAAATAGGTTTAATTCCTAAAATCTGCATAGCATAAGTAGTAGCTATGAAAGTTCTAGGAGTAGTTATTATCTCATCATCTTTCTTTAATTCTAAAGACATATATGCTGCAGTTAGAGCCACTGAGCCGTTCATTAAAGAAATTGCATATTTTTGATCAAATTTCTGCGCAAAACTTTCTTCAAATTGCCTACAATGATTACCCGTCCAATAATTAACCTTACCAGAACTTAATATTTCCTTGGCAACATTAATCATTTCCTCATCAAAGTATGGCCAAGGATTGAGACTCATCAGATTTATTAAATAAAAATTACTTTACTATAGTAATTTATGTTTTAATATATGCTTAATTAAATATTTTTAATTAAAAAAGTATTTCTTTAAAAATGGGTTACAAATAATTTTTAAAAACTTTTTTTGAGGTTTGTTTGATAAAATTTAAAATATTTATAAATACTTTCTTGATCCTTTAAAGTTATATGATTTTTTATCGCTTAAAAAGAAAATTTATATCTCAATATAATCTTTCAGCTTTTAAATTAATTATTCAAATATTATTCAATCTTCAGAAAAAATTTAAAAAGAAAATCCTGATTTTGTTATTTCTAATAATATCAAATGGCTTGTTTGAGAGTCTTACAATAGTACTTTTATTTTCTTTTTTGTCTTTATTGATAAATCCAAATATATTAAATCAAAACCAATATATTTTAGGGTTATCACAATTTCTAAGTATAAGTAAAACGGATAATATTCTTATATTAATAGCAGTTTTATTAACACTAATAATTTGTATTTCAGGTTTTATTAGAATCGGAAATCTATGGGTTAATTCTATATTGTCTGAATCTATCGGTTCCTTTATATCAACAAAAATTTTAAAGGGAATCATTTCTCAACCTTATATTTATCATTTAGAAACCCATACAAACGAGATAATAAATGCAGCCACATTTTTTACACGTGTAACAAGCACAAGTATCCAACACACAATTACAATAATAAGTTCTGTTATTCTTGTATTAAGCGTATCAATTCCACTCTTTATAGTTGACTATAAAATCTCATTCATTATTCTTTTTTTTGCATTAAGTATATATCTTCTTATTGGCTTTTTTACAAGAAGAAGGATTAAAAAAAATTCATTAATTCAATTTAATTTAGCTAATAAACAAATCGAAATTATTCAAATAATACTTAGTTCAATCAAGGAAATACTGTTAGGCTCAAAGCAAAACTTTTTTTTAAAGGATTATAGCATTACTGATCGATTGTTAAGAAGAAAATGGGGTGAAACAAGATTTCTTGGATATTATCCGAAAATTCTTATTGAAACATTTGTTTTCGCTTCTGTCACAATAATAGCTTTACTAATTTTCAGAAGCGGAGAGACAAAGTTATTTTTACTTCCTATATTTGGAACTCTTTTAATAGCTCTTCAAAAATTGCTTCCATATACCCAACAAATTTTTACAAGTTGGGCAAATATTACATCAAATAAAGATGCTATTCAAAGTGTATCAAACTTTTTAGAACTAAAGACCTCCAGTAATTTCGAAGAATTAAATAATAACTCTATAAATTTTAATAATATAGAGTTAAGAAATATTGACTTTATTTATCCAAATTCTAAAAAATTTATTTTAAAAGATTTTTCTCTAAATATTAAAAAAGGAAGCAAAGTTGGTATTAAAGGAGAATCTGGAAAAGGTAAAAGCACTTTAATTAATATTTTGATGGGTTTATTAATAGCTAATAGAGGTAAATTTATAATTGATCAAAATAATTTATACTCTAAGAACAAAGAATTAGATTTAATTAGATGGAGATCAAATATATCTCATGTCCCACAAAAAATAAATCTAATAAAAAAAGATTTCATTAGTAACATTGCATTTGGAGTTGAAAAAGACAATATTGATTTTGAAAGAGTAAAGTTATCAGCAAAAATAGCACAAATTGCAGATTTTATTAATTCTCAAAAAAATTCTTATTTTTCTCCCGTTGGTGATAATGGTTCACTACTAAGCGGTGGTCAAATTCAAAGATTAGGAATCGCAAGAGCTATTTACAAAAATTGCAAAGTTTTAATTTTGGACGAAGCCACAAATGAATTAGATGAGAAAACTGAGGGGAAAATTCTTAATTCGATTTTCAATTTCAAAAATGAAATTACGATTATTTTCATATCCCATAATTCAAAATCATTAGGTCTTTGCGATTACATCATAAATATATAATTTTTTTTATAAATCAATTTTATGTTTAGGCCAATTAGATGGAATCCATTTTCCAGATAATTTGTCGATTGACCATAGTTCATCAAATACTTCCTTCCAATGGTGGTTAGATCTTAAAAAATTTATAGAAATTATTTTTCTTTTTCCAAAAGTAGGGTATGAACCTCTATGAAGCATCATGCCAGAGAGAAAGATCATATATTTACCTTTTTCGCCAAGCCTAATTTCTTTAGCTTCAGAGAAATCTTGTAAATTTTTTGATCTTTTTGATAATGGTAAATTATTGTATCCTTTTTGTAATAGTTTAAATGAATCAATAGGGGAGATAAATTTAGTATTACCATCAGTTTCTTCTGCAGAAGAAAAGTAAAAAAATACTTTTCCATAACCTAAAGGTACTGGGTCAAAATGCCAAGAATGAGCATAATCATCTTTACCTTTGAGAGTTAGTACCTCTTCAATTTTCGTTATTATAAATTTAGAATCTAAAATACCATTTATCTTTTGCTCAATTGGGTCAATAAGTGATTCAATTAATTTTTTTGTTTTAAGCTTATTTTTATAAAGTTGAGATCTTCTAAGATGATTAGAGCCTTTTAAATTTTGAAATAATAATTCAAGAGAAT
>MDTB01147389.1_pt1 | contig 13310 bp, 10 predicted proteins | sample 811161 | NCBI WGS metagenome assembly MDTB01 (sample SAMN05326650, study PRJNA326480) | marine metagenome | isolation source: seawater | place: Mediterranean Sea | collected 2009 | reverse complement strand
TTAGACCTTGATAAAACTCTTTGGGAGACTTTGGCTGATAGTGGAGGAGACCAAATTAATGTTTTGGGTCATCCACGACACGTTGTCGGTTACCTTAGGGATTTTTTATTTCAAGCCAAGCAGGCACGGAGTCCTGTTAGTAGTTTGTCAGGGGGTGAAAAGAATAGATTATTGTTAGCGAAGTATTTAGCACGACCCTCAAACCTTATGATCTTAGATGAGCCTACCAATGATTTGGATATGGAAACGCTCGACCTCTTGCAAGAAATGTTGGTAGATTATAAAGGCACTATTATCTTGGTTAGCCATGATCGTGATTTTATTGATCGGGTAGTTACCTCGACCATTGTTTTTGAAGAGGCTGGTAATATTACCGAATACTCTGGTGGGTATACTGATTATATGCATCAGAAAAAGGAGTCGGATAATTTTATTTTGGAAGAGTCAAAAAGGCAAAATAAGACTGACGCATTTATTTTCGACAAACATAAAAAGAGTCCTTTAAATCGAATGAGTTATAAGGATAGGCAGGAACTGGAGTTTTTACCGACTAAAATTAAGGAGCTCGAAATGGAGATTGCCAAACTAAATGAGCTTCTGTCTAATTCACGCTTGTCAATTTCAGAATTGAGAGAACTCTCTATCGAACTAGATAATAAATCTAAAAGTCTAGCCCAAAGTGAAGAACGTTGGATTGAGTTGGAATTACTTAAAGAGGGATAAATAAATGTTACATCTTTTCAGGTCAACTTATTACTAGTGGCTTTAACATATTAGGATAAGTGTGGAGTGTATTGAGCATGGTCCAGCGTTCAAGCAGAACTGACCTTAAATACAAATAAGTACCAGTTCTCACAAATTGTTCTGGGTCGGCTTGTGTCTCCTGAACAATACGGTTTTCAAAGTCGAACATATTATTCATCATTGGTCGTATTGCCTGAAGGTCAGCTTTGAATTTATTAAGATTAGCTTCAACGTACTTAAAGCGGACGCTGAACGGGTAAAAGAGTGTTCGAAGAATAAATTGATCATTTTCACTGAAAACTAAACCCACCTCCCTCCTAATAGAGGTTTTCCCAAAGGGATCCATTCCGTCAATTAAAAAGTCTGGGCTAGTTGGATCACCCCACCATTTTTTTCCTTGTGCGGTCATTTTATAGAGGTTTTCGTGCGCTCTAATGCCTGCCCAATCGCATATAGCATTGATAGTTTTTTCAGGATATTCCTTTAAATCTTCTAACCGAACCCCAATGGAATTGTTTTTCTGGAAGACAATATTGTCTACTTCAAATAGCATTTTAACGACCCTGGTTGTGATACCCAGATAATCATTATTTTGAAATTCTTTTCTTATCCACGACTCACAACTCTGAATGGGTTCACGAATCATAACTAGCCAATCTGTATGAGGGGCTGATTGCAACAAATTTAGCTGTGCATAAGTGTCCGGGTTGTGAATGTGATAGAAGATTAAAGTTTTTTTATTGTTGTCGTCTAATGACACATTATAAGAAGCGTGCACTAGCTGCAGAAAAGCATATGCATCAAGTTGATTGTGATTACTTACCAAACGATTAAGTTCGGTATGGAAGCGTTTCTTATCAATCTTTATAACTTCATTGCGATATTCTCCAACATTTGTCATTCCCTCTTTTCTGCCCAAGAAAGAAATGGATTGGTTCCCAGCCGTAGCAATGGCGTTGGGAGCCGAGGCATCAAACAGCACCTCATAGATAGAAATAAAACGTTCTACTATCTCGCTCCAGTCTCCCGCAATTATTTTCTCCCAAGTCGAATGATCAAAGAATTCACTGAGGTAGATACTCGGCAAAGTAGAAACTTCTGGATGTCCGTCAAATAAGCTATGTAAGAGGCCTGTCCCACTTCTTCCAAAGTTTAGTAGTGCAACAATTTTCTGTGGCATGATAGTTTTGATCTCGAAATTCTCATTGCTTGGGCGGGGGTTTTTTATATTATTATATTTGAAGTGTGAGAGTAGGCTAAGTGCTTCCTTAAGTGCACCTTCTGCGCCTTTGCCTCCTTGGCAAAGTCTATATTTTAAGATTGACTTGGCTCCTTTATACTTTTGAGACTCGGACTGCTCTAAGAATAGAGACAAAATTTCCCCCACTGATGAAAAATTAGGTTTAATTGCTTGCATAGGAAAAACTATATTGTTCCATGCCTCGGCATAGTCGGGTTTAAGTTTAATTGCTTTAGCATAGTTCTCGATCGCAGACTCTAGATTTCCCACCTCTTGAAACGCGTTTCCTAAGTTGTAATAAGTGGTGGCATGATTGGGGTTACAAGTTATTGCTTTGCGATAGTTCTTTATGGCGGACCTTAAATCCCCTTTATCCTGCATTGCAACGCCAATATTATAATATGAATTACCATCGTCAGGCTTCATTTCTAATATGAGTTCAAAGTAGGCCACGGCGCTATCGTAGTTATGTAGCTGAGCATGAGCGGCACCTAGGATATTGAAGATTAGCATATTTTTTGGAATTGATTTTGCGATTTGCGTTCCTTTTTTGATGGTTTCTCTGAAGAAGCCCTGTTCATAGAGCCTAACCAATTCTTGTACTTGTCTCTCATCAGGTTCTGAATTTGATAAAGTATCTGAAGAGGAATCTAATTTTTTCATTTCCCAAAATCCTTAAATAAAGGAGCCTTTATTAATAAAAAAACTGAGCAATGGTAGCAATTAATATTGAAAAATGCCATCAAACTGTTGGAAAAAGAACTCAATGTATATTTTTTTAAAACTAGAAAATGAAGATAGGTTGTTTGGCAGCATGCAATGGAGCATGCGATCTGAGCCTTATTTTAAATTTGTTAATAGACTTTTTGTAGAAATTCTGAATGGAAAAGTTATGAGGTCTAATAGTGTGTTTGTCATTAAAATTGAAAAATTTTGAAATGATTTAAGTTCTGGTAGAAGTTTGGGCTACTTGTGGAGTGAGTTAGTTTAGTATCTGTTATTTTAAAAATACGTGATTATTTTTTAGAAGTTAACAAAAAACAAAGGTTTTCGAGGTAACATGATTTAACGCAAAAACTATTGGTCATTTCTGAAAAAAATAAATCAGCAAGCAATCATATTTTTCAGATATATTGATGTCCGCATTGAGTTCGAAAGTCAGTAATTTTGTGAGATGCATTAGTGATTCAGACTTATGGTAATATGTTAAAGAAGTTCTAATCAATTCTCAGGCTATGTTGAATGACAATACAAACCCAAGATCTCCCAAACAGCATATTGCAACCAATTTTAGAGTTATTTGATCTAGGAGATTTTGAGGCAGCACTAATCGGTGTTGAAAAAGCACTTTTGAAATTTCCTCACTCCATTGTTCTTCTAAATATTCAGGGAATGACACTGGGTAAGTTAAATCAACATGAAGCGGCAGTCCAAGTATTTCAGCAGATTGTAAAGACTAATCCTGAGTATGCGGAAGTCTTTATAAATATGGGGAATGCGTTTTATGATAAAGAAGACTTGGATTCTTGTTTAGATTGTTATGCCAAGGCTTTAAATATTAAGCCTGATCAATCTGAATGGGCTTTATATGTGATTGAAGCTCTAACAGGTCATACACCGAAAAAGAAAATACTACACCCCATAATCCTTGGCAATGACGCTATCAAAAAGACTTTTCGTAAGTTTAAGCAATCAAAACCAATTGCAGATAGAGATGTAATAGAAGTTTTTTTTAAGTGTGAAAAAATTGTAAAAGATTATAAGATAGAAATGATTTACCCGCGAACACAGATTTATCGCAGAAACACAAAAGATCTTAACTGTAAAAGACACCAAAAAATATTTTTCCAGCACAACATAGTTCCTGAATTTTGTTTTAGTTGTTTCAAGGTACAGATTGAGCCACAAACAGTGATGAGCTTGATAAAATTATCGTTTATATTTGATCATTTAAAACTTCCTAACAATAACATTAGGAAGTGTTTGATCGAATTGAGAACTAATGTAGCTGGGTTTTACAAAGGTTTAATATATTGTTCGAAGTTACAAGAGGCTTATCAGGTTGCGGATTACCTGGATAATATTATAAAACGTAGCATTGGTTTTGGAATGCGCATACGGGTGAAAAGGGGCTGCTCTGAATATGCACTTTCTTTTCCAAATTATGGCGAGGTTAATGATACAGATCATCAGTTAATGACTTATAATAGAGATTGGAAAGTTGTTGAAGACGAGTATGATGGATTGCATCCCATAAGACTAAATACACAAATAAAAACTCTTCAAGGCCTTAGTTTGAATGATTTTTTGATTATGCAAAATTGGATTTCGTATGCAAAAGGTATTGGAGATTTAACTAGTGATTCATTTTTAATTGGCGACTTTTGTTTCCAAAATTTATCTCTATTGAAAAAAGCCAAAGCGCGATTAAAGCTTAATCTTGTGAACTAACCTTGAGCTGTAATCGCCTTTTCAATAAAGTTTGCCTTATGATCACAGGCTTTTTAATATAGCATTAAGAACAAAATAGTGTGATATTATCTGGTGTATGAAACCTAATCTATGTTTTTGACTCCGTTTGGCTCTTGAACTTTTTTAAGGCTTCAGTAATTTCGGGTAAAACGGATGCATCTTCGATAGTCGCAGGGATTTTGTATTTTTCACCATCAGCGATTTTTTTAATAGTGCTTCGGAGTATTTTTCCGGAACGGGTTTTTGGTAATTGTTTAACTATAGTTGTGAATTTGTAAGAAGCTACAGGACCTAATTTTTTACGCACTAACCTCATACATTCATTTGCTATATCATATTTGGACATTTGTTGGCTGTCTGCATTGAGAACAACGAAACCAATCGGAACTTGCCCTTTTAATTGATTTTTTTCTCCAATGACGGCGCATTCCGCAACACTTGGGTGAGAAGCTAAGATTTCCTCAATAGCACCTGTTGATAGTCGATGGCCAGCAACATTTATAACGTCGTCAGTGCGCGCCATTATGTAGATATAGCCATTTTCATCAGTCATTCCGGCGTCACCAGTTTCGTAGTAGCCAGGGAATTTACTAAAATAAGCGTTGCGGTATCGATTATCGGCATTCCAAAGTGTATGGAAAGTGCTCGGTGGTAGGGGCATTTTAATACAAATATTGCCGATTTCCTGGGGTGCGACCTCCATACCTTCATCGTTTAAAATACGAACATTCCAGCCTGGACATGGTCGAGTCGGAGAACCTGGAACCACTGGGAGTCGTTCAATACCTAGGCAATTGGCTGCAATTGCCCATCCCGTTTCTGTCTGCCACCAGTGATCAATTACTGGTACTTTGAGGTGATTTTGAGACCAGATCAAAGTATCTGGGTCACAACGTTCTCCCGCTAAAAACAGCGCTTTTAAGTTTGATAGGTCATATTTTCTAATGTGTGTTCCCTCTGGATCTTGTTGACGGATGGCACGGATGGCAGTTGGTGCTGTGAATAGAGTGTTCACATCATGCTCAGAAATAACTCGCCAGAATGCTCCAGGATCAGGTGTTCCAACTGGCTTGCCCTCATATAAGACAGTTGTGCAGCCATGAAGAAGTGTAGCGTACATAATATAAGAATGACCTACGACCCATCCCACATCTGAGGCTGCCCAATAGATGTCGCCAGGTTTTACATCGTAAATGTTTTTCATAGACCATTTTAGTGCTACTGCATGTCCCCCATTATCACGCACAACACCTTTTGGCTGGCCGGTAGTTCCAGACGTGTATAAAATATACAGTGGGTCTGTGGCATAAACTGGCACGCAATCTTGAGGCTTAGCTACTAACATTTCATTCTCCCAGTCAAAATCATGAGATGCATGCATGTTGGCCTTTTTTTGAGGTCGTTGTAGGACTATAGAGGCTGAGGGCTGATGAACTGAAATTTTGATCGCTTCGTCAAGTAGAGGTTTATAAGATATCAAACGGTTTGGCTCAATTCCACAGGATGCAGTAACTATTACTTTTGGCTTACAATCATCGATCCGAACAGCCAACTCATTTGCCGCAAATCCTCCGAAGACTATCACGTGGATAGCGCCAAGCCGTGCGCACGCCATTGTAGCTACTATCGCCTCTGGGATCATGGGCATATATAGGATAACGCGATCACCTTTTACAACGCCTTTTGATGCCAATACGCCAGAAAATAGGGCGGTCTGGCTCAAGAGTTCTGAATAAGTGATATTTTTTTTTGTTTGTGTCACTGGACTGTCGTAAATTACTGCATTTTGTTTGCCGTTGCCTGCAATCACATGACGGTCGATACAATTGTAACAGGTATTTAATTGTCCGCCTTGAAACCATCGGCTATGTGGCGGGTTGGTTTTATCAAGAACTAATTTCCAAGGTGTAATCCAATCTATCTCACTTGCTGCTTCGGCCCAGAAACCCTCAGGGTCATTTATAGATTGTTGATATACTGCATCAAATGTTTGGTTCATGGACGTTGTCTCCTTATTTTTCCTTAAATACGTCTCTTTTTAAAGTGAAGGTTCATCAGTAAAAATTGATGAAATGTAATTTATTACTGTGTAAAAAATTAATTGGCTCAAATATTTTTCATATTATCATTTTTGAGCTTTCGTAAATAATTGGATCCTTAGCTTTTTATTGTTACAAAGTTTTCTTTTGAATTGAAAGTTTATAAACTGCCATGTGATTCTGACTTTTTAAAAGGTGTGTTTGGTTAAACTTTGCTCAAAATCAAGTTAATAATTGCTTGGTATCTGCCGGTAGCTTAACTTTATGGTAAAATTCAGACTATATATTTTTTGATGTACTTGACAAATATTTGAATTTTTTAAATTAATAATCAGAAATCATATATTTGAGAAAAAACCTCAACGAAAATATGAAAAATTAAAATAATAGCAGTTCGGAGCAAATTTGAATAATGAAAAGCAAGAACACTGTCCGCCAAAAATTATTTGAACTGGGTGATCGCCCAGAATTAGGAGTCATCCCTGAAGAAATGTATGCTTTTTGCGTTCGCCAAGATCGTTATGGCCAACCTAACGACGCATGGCGTCGCGAAGTTATTCCCGTTCCAGAGATTGGTCCGAAGGATGTTCTCGTTTATACAATGGCAACAGGTATTAACTATAATAACGTTTGGGCAGCCTTGGGTTACCCAGTGGATGTTATTGCAGATAGGCAAAAAAAAGGCGAGGCTGAGAATTTTCATGCGGGGGGCAGTGATTGTGCCGGTATTGTATGGGCGATTGGTTCGGATGTTAAAAATGTTAAAGCTGGCGATGAAGTGGTGATTCACTCGGGTTGGTGGGAGCCTGATGACCCTTGGGTGCTCTCTGGTAAAGACCCGATGTTAGCACCATCAACAAAAATTTGGGGGTATCAAACAAACTATGGTAGCTATTGTCAATTTGCAAAAGCTCAGTCGCATCAATGCCAAGTTAAACCGAAGAATTTAACATGGGAGGAGGCGGCTTGCTATATGCTCTGTGCGTCAACAGCATATCGTATGCTAATGGGCTGGGAGCCAAATATAGTTAATAAGGGAGATGTGGTATTAGTTTGGGGTGCTGCTGGCGGACTTGGATCGATGGCTCTACAAATCGTAAAAGCGCAGGGCGGAAAACCAGTTGCAGTGATTTCTGATGAGAAAAAGCGTCAGTTTTGTCTTGATAAAGGCGCGGTTGGTGTAATAAATCGTAACGATTTCTCTCACTGGGGGCCGATGCCTGATACTAGTAGCACAGAATGGGGGGTCTGGATGAAAGGGGTGCGTGGGATCGGCAAGGCAATTTGGGATGCAATCGGTGAACGTAAAAATCCCAGTATTGTTTTTGAGCACCCAGGCCAGGCAACGCTCCCAACATCAGATTTCGTTTGTGATCTGGGTGGAATGGTTGTCATATGTGCCGGTACTTCGGGTTATAATGTAACCATGGATTTGCGTTATCATTGGATGATGCAGAAGCGTTTTCAAGGAAGTCATTTAGCTAATGATGAGCAGGCTAAAGCACTTAATAACTTAGTTATAGATGGAAAGGTGGACCCATGCTTGTCGGAGGCGTTTGAATTTGACAAGATCGGTTATGCACATCAATTGATGCACGAGAACAAGCACCCGTCTGGAAATATGGCTTGTTTAGTTAATGCAACTGAATTTGGACAGGGTATAAGTTAAACTTTTTAAATAAATACTTTTTCTTCAAATAGACAGCATACTCGTTATATTGTTTTTTTGAAACTCGGCCTAAAAAATTGCTTCATAAAGATTTGTTTAAAAAAAAACTAATTAGCATGAGAGTAAGGCATTTATTTTTTGCTGCATATTTTGATTCTTAGATATCCTTTTCTTTGATATTTACTAGTAACGCTATTTATTTACGGAACATTTTTGTCAATTCCGACAAATACAATTCCTTATCCCCTGATTTTACAACATTTTTGATCGCTAACGAAATTCCATCAGCAATGGTCTTACTTGCTGTGCCGTTTTGAATCATTTCACGATAATAATCGATATCTTTAATTGCATTGTTGATAGTAAAGGGTATGCTACTTGTGTCACCAGTTAGAATGGATGGTTTTAACCTCTCTAGTGCTGAACCACCTCCGCCACCTTTAGCGAGCACATCAATAAAAACATCAGCTTTTATCTCTGCCTGTGCTGCTTGTGCTGCAGCCTCTGATAGTAACGCCATATAGCCAATAGAAACATAATTATGTAATAGCTTCATCCGGTGCCCAAACCCCACTTCGCCAACATGATTAATATTTTCGGTAAACGTATTCAAAACAGGACGCGCTGTCTCGAGTACATCTGCTTTGCCTCCAACTAAAATATTTAGAGTTCCATCACGCGCCTGCTGTGCTAGGCGCGTCATTGGTGCGTCTAGAAACTCTCCCCCAGCGGCGAATACCAATTCTGCCATCCGCACCGTTGAATCTGGTAGCGCGGTAGAACAATCGATCACAATCGCTCCCGGCTTTAATGCTGAGGTGATTCCTGATATTCCAGCTATTACTTCTTCTACTTCTGGTGAACCAGTGACGCATACAATGATTAGGTCCGTCTCCGCTGCTACTTGAGCGGGAGAGTTTTGTCGTTTAGCGCCTAAATCAATGAGATCATTAATTGGTTGGTTTCCAGAATGCTCCATTACCACGACTGAGAAGCCGCCTTTAAGGATATTTAATGCTATTCCGTGGCCCATCAATCCTGCACCAATCATCCCAACCTGCATATTATCCTCCTCATGTTGAAATCTTATAAAGAAATTTGAGGCTGAACACTGTGTCGCCTTAATTCTTTTAGAATATTAAATTATTGATTTTGAACTCTATCTACAAGTCTAACCTCAGCTATAGATACGCGGAAGACATATTTCACATTAGTAGGTTTTTCGTTTTGTAATACCTTTAGCCTTTAAAAGTAGTTCAGTCACCTCAATGAACCCAGCCGTTCTTGGTTGACTGGTAATCCAAGTCGGAAGGGCTTCACATCGTGATGCAAGATCTTGCAGGTTGGCAACGCCAATAGCATTACTAAAATAGCTGAACATTTGACTATCATTTGGCGAATCTCCGATGAAAGTGTATTGGGTACTTGAGGAATTCAAATTTATTTTAAAGAATTTTGACATCATCTGATGGGTCATCGAAAGTTTGCTATAATTTCCAAACCAACCATTTACGTGAATTGAACTTACTTTGACAGTTGCATTATGATGTTGAAAAATTGATACGATTTTATCGATAAGGCCAGCACTAAGTGGTTTAGTATCTTCGGCAATATCGATGGCAAGATCTGTCTCACGATAGGTTTGGTCTGCCGACAAGCGAGCACTTGACACTTGATTAAGAACATCATTAAGGATTAACCGTAAACGTCGCATGTTGCGCGCACGAACTTCCGTTGTGTCTTGGTAAAAACGTTGCATTCTTTTTTCAGTGGGGTTGAATCTAAATGCGAAAGCACCGTTTTCTCCAATTACGGCATTGACAGGCCAAGTGCGTGCAATCATGTCACACCACCCAGCAGGTCGACCTGTCACCGGAACAACCAAAAAGCCAGCTTTTTGGAGCCGCTCCATAGCGTGAAAAGCATCAGCGGGGACTTGCCCATTTGTTGTTAAAGTATCGTCTATATCAGTAAATACACCTATGATATTTTTTCTGTCCTTTTGTTTCCATTCGGCAATTGGCATGAGTTTTGTCATATTATTTCTGCGACGGTTTCAGCTGCAATTTGGCGTTCAGAGGTTGAGAGGTGGATACCCGTTTTCGTTCGTCGCCATAAAATATCTTCAGGTGTTTTGGCCCACTCATTTGTCGACATGTAGGCTACCTCTCGTTCATACAAATCATTGCCAATGTGTTTTCCCATTTCTTCTAGTTTGCGTGCATCACCAATTACATCTTCCGCGCAAGTGCCATGCCGCTTTACTAGCCCAGTAATTAATTTTTGATCCCATTTTTTATAACGGTGCACTAGACCCTTAGTATATTCTATCACATCATCAGCCGGAAAATCTCCACCTGGTAGTGTTTTTGAAGCTGTCCAAGGGCCGTGTGTTATGCCAAGACTGGGGGTCAATTTTTCTAGTGTTTCTTCAGCAAGGCGACGGTAGGTCGTCAACTTGCCGCCTATTATCGTTAAAAGTGGAGGGCGGCTCTCTTCAGCATCAAGTTGGAGTCTATAATCCCTCGTTAATTCTGACGCAGAGGCATTGTCATTATCATTGTAAAGTGGTCGTACTCCAGAGAATGACCAACGGATATCTTTTAATGCCGGCTTTAGTTTAAAAAAACGACTCACTACATTTAACAAATAGCTGATTTCAGCATTATCAATGCAGACGTCTTGTGGATTACCTTGGTAGGGTACATCTGTGGTTCCAATCAGAAAAAAGCGTGATTCAAATGGTAAAACAAATATCACGCGTCCATCAGTATTTTGCAGAATATAGGCGTCGTTGCTTTGGCAGTCAGTAAAGCGCGGAATTACAATGTGACTTCCTTTAACCAATCGTAATTTAGCATCAGAGGCCGTATTGCTTCCGGTGTCTATGCCCGTCAAAACGCGGTCGACCCATGGGCCCCCCGCATTAATTAAAGCTCGTGCTAAAATTTCATAAGTATCGCCAGTTTCCTCGTTCCTTAATTTAAGTCGCCAATGCTTTTTATGGCGTTTGGCCCCTAGACAAAGGGTGCGGGTACAAATCGTTGCACCCAAATTGGAAGCAGCGCGAGCGTTTATAATTACCAATCGGGAATCGTCGGCCCAACAGTCCCAATAGGTAAACCCGTGGCGATAAGTGTCTAGAAGCGGTGCGCCGGAAATGGATGATTGAAGATTAACAGCAGCAGATCGTGGTATTGTTGGCCGTCGTGATAGGTGATCATATATTAAAAGCCCTACCCGGATCAAAAGCCGTGGTCGCATTTCTGGGACATGGGGTAAAACAAAGCGCATTGGCGTTACAATATGGGGTGCACTAGCCCTTAAAACTTCTCTTTCAGCAAGGGCTTCTCGAACGAGACGAAACTCCTTATGTTCAAGATAACGTAATCCACCATGAATTAATTTCGAGCTGGCTGATGAAGTGGCACCACCTAAGTCATTAGCCTCTGCTAAAAAAACTGAGAGGCCTCGCCCAGCAGCGTCTCGGGCAATGCCCACGCCATTTATGCCTCCACCAATAATTGCGATGTCATAATTATTATTCAAATCAGGCATTTTGCTCTCTTCTCAAAGTATCGTCTAGAATGAGGCCTTTCGGCTGATGGTCGGATGCAGTTGTTTTTTGGTCGACGTTAAGTAGAGAAATTTTATAAAACATAAAACCCAGATTTAATTAGTGAAAAAATTTAGTAAATGTCGAGTTACGGCGCGGGGTTTTTCAATCGCAAGCCAATGCCAACAATTGGGAAAATAAAATACTTCCATATTGTCGATCCAATTCATGGCAATTTCATTTACAACTGGATCAAGAGCCACATCTCTGCGTCCCCAAAGCACTCTAACTGGGCATGAAATTCGGCGAACCCTATGATGCCGTCCTGACGGTATCTCTTTTACTAATTCACGATAGTAATTTACAGTAGCTGTAGCAGCTCCGGGTTTCTCAAAAGCCTCTCTGTAAATTTCAACATCCGCTGGAGACATCACGCGTGCAAGTCTTATAGTTCCAGTACGAAATTGATCTCTGTAATTTTTTTCTGGAAATTCGGGCAAAAGGTTAAAAAATACATACCAGCTTTTTCGCTGCTGCTCTGAATGTGTTAGCCACCCTGTTATCCACGCATCGGGATGCGGCGCATTTAAAATACAGAGTTTTTTAACCCTATCAGGCCAGTCCATAGCAAGTTGATAGCCAATAATTCCTCCCCAATCATGTCCAACCACAAAAGCGGGCCCACCCAAATAATCAATTAAGTCTCGTATATCAGTAGCGACTGTTTTTGTATCATACCCACTGCTTGGTTTCTCAGATTCGTTAAAACCGCGCATGTCCAAAGCGATGACTCGAAATTTACGTGATAAGGGTATGATTTGATGGCGCCACGACCACCAAAATTCTGGGAATCCGTGCAACATTACAACTAAAGAACCAGACCCTATTTCTACCCAATGCAGTGATACGCCATTAATGATTTCTTTTTTATGTAACACTTTATCCAATGGTTGCATCATTCATTAAACCTTACATTGTTGAAATAATTCTCCATAAATATTAACAGCTAATTTGGGGCTTTATTTTTACTAGATGATCTATCCTTCAATTTTGTCAAGTTTTATGATTGATTCTAAAAATAAAACTATTTTAGTTTTTCAAGAGTGCTTAAAACTGTATTAGCTACTAACGCGTTTCCATTCTCTGAAAAATGGCTTACCGCGTTATGCACAAGCTCGCTCTTTTCGCCATTATAATTTTTAAAAACGGGCACTAAATCAACTATTTTCACCCCAAGATTTCGCCACGTTTGGAGTATGTGCGGCCTCATTTTTAATCCAGGATATTGCCTAGCCTCATCTAAATATCTCGATTTAGCAGGAAGATATACAAGCACCAGATGTCCATCCCAAGAGTTAACGATTTTTTTTACCCGCTTAATTATTTTTTTATAGACGATTAAGTTTTTTGAGAGCCCACTCACCAGGATATCTCGTAACTCAATATTAGATTGTGATTTATTTACAGCGGCATTGGTCTTTTGGAGTAAAATAAAATTTTTAAGGTGTTGTGCTCTAGTAAGTTTATTTCTGATTAGTAGTCGTCTTCTTTCAATTATTGAGAACTGATCTATTATTTTTTGATTATTTA
>MDTB01186324.1_pt1 | contig 13311 bp, 24 predicted proteins | sample 811161 | NCBI WGS metagenome assembly MDTB01 (sample SAMN05326650, study PRJNA326480) | marine metagenome | isolation source: seawater | place: Mediterranean Sea | collected 2009 | reverse complement strand
TTACCTATTCCGAGGATATAGGTAAGAGCCACTACTAATCTTTTAGAACTGGGTACATTAACCCCTGCAATTCTAGCCACAATTAAACCCTTAATAAATACAAAACTGGATTATATTTTTTTTTAATTTTAAGTCAACACTATCTAATTAATAATATTTAAAATTTCCTTATTTACATTTTCTATCGAGTCCATTCCATCAACTAAACTTAATATTCCTTTATCTTTATAGTAGCTTACTATTGGCAAAGTTATATTTTTATATACATCGATTCTTTTATTTAACGTCTCAAGGTTATCATCCAGACGTTTTTTATTACTTGACTCATTAGCACGTTTTAAAATTCTTTCTTCTAAAATTTTAAAATCCACTTCAATTAATATAGCATGATCAAGTTTAATTGATTTCTCTTCTAAAGAATTATTCAAAACCCTTGCTTGATTTAGATTTCTAGGAAACCCATCAAAAATTATGCTCTTATCTTCTAAAACTGAAATCTTTTCTATTATTAAATTGATTACAATTTCATCCGGAACCAAATCACCTTTATTCATAATATTTATAATTTCTTTGCCATAAGAGGAGTTCTCTCTAGAGGTTTGTTCTCGTAATAAATCTCCAGTAGAAAGTTGAAAGAATTTAAAATTTTCAACAAGAATTTGAGATTGCGTTCCTTTACCACACCCTGGAGGACCTAACAAAACAACTTTACTCATTACCTTCTTCTTAGATTTGATTTTCTTATTAAACCTTCATACTGATGAGCCAAAAGATAAGATTGAATCTGTGTTACAGTATCCATTGTGACGCTTACAACAATCAAAAGGCTAGTTCCACCAAAATAAAAAGGGACCTTATATTTAGAAATCAATAATTCTGGCAACAAGCAAACAAATGACAAGTATATTGACCCTAAAACTGTCAATCTAGTAAGTATATAGTCTAAATATTTTGCTGTATTTTCCCCAGGACGAATACCAGGAATAAAACCGCCATACTTTTTTAAATTATCCGCAGTATCTTTAGGATTAAAAACTATAGCAGTATAAAAAAAAGCAAAAAAAACTATCATGGCTGTGTAGACTGTCAAATACACAGGATGACCACGGCTAAGATATTGACTCAAAGTGTTAAGCCATTCAGGCCCTGTACCAGCGTTAAAGCTAACAAAAGTTATAGGTAGTAGAAGTAAGGAGCTAGCAAAGATTGGAGGAATAACACCAGCTGTATTAATTTTTAATGGTAAATGAGATGAATCTGCAACTTTATTTCCAGCTCCAGGCTGCCTTTTAGGATATTGAATAGTAATTCTTCTTTGTCCTCTTTCAACATAAACCATAAATGCGATTACACTAACTGACATAATTAAAAGAAAAACAATGAAAATTGTTGACAAAGCACCCGTTCTTCCAAGCTCAAACGTAGTGCTCAAGGCGACGGGAAGTTGGGCAACAATTCCAGTGAAAATAATTAAAGATATACCGTTTCCAATTCCTCTCTGAGTTATTTGCTCACCCAACCAAACTAAAAAAATTGTCCCAGAAACAAGAGTAATTACAGTAGTAAATCTAAAAAACATACCTGGATCAATAACCGCTTGTAACCCTTGACTACTAGCCATATTTTCAATTCCAACAGCAACACCATAACCTTGAACAGTAGCTAAAAATACTGTTCCGTATCTTGCATATTGATTAATTTTTTTTCTTCCTATTTCTCCTTCTTTTTTTAGTTGTTCCAATTGTGGAGAAATAACAGTCAATAACTGCATTATTATGCTAGCAGAAATGTAAGGCATAATATTTAATGCAAATACTGTCATCCTTCCTAATGCACCTCCTGCAAACATATCAAACATTCCAAGTATTCCTCCAACATTCGCACTGAAAACTTTTTCAAGTGCAACCGGGTCAATACCTGGTAAAGGTATATATGATCCAATTCTGTATACAATTAGAGCTAAAAGTGTAAAAAATATTCTTTTCTTTAAATCTTCAGCTTTTCCGATTGATCCGAAATTTATTCTAGAGGCAATTTGTTCAGAAACTGAGGCCATTATTTATCAGACTTATCTTTAGGTTTAACTACTTTATTTGAAGGCTTAGGTTTTGAAACTTTACTATTATTTGAAACAAGATCATTTGTATTTTTTTTTTCAGTCTTCTTTGGTTTAGGTTCAACGATTTTACTTTTACTATTTTTTTTTTCAATTGATGGGCTAGGTTTGTTCAAATCATTCTTTTTTTTTGTTTCAATTTTTGGCTTCTCATTTAACTGATTCAAGTTTTTTTTAAAATCAATGATAGTTAAATCTCCACCAACCCTTTTGAACTCTTCAACCACGCTCTTTGATGCTGCATGGGTCTCTAAAGAAATTGGCTTTTCAAGTTTTTTTCCCAATAATATTTTTATAAACGATTTTTTTCCAGATTTTGATAAATTTAAGATTTGCTCTATTTTAACTGAGGATTTTTCTTTAACTATTTTCTTCTCCAATAAAAAATTAAGAAAATCTGTTTTTAACACTACTTTTTTAATTTTTGACCTTGATTTAAAACCATGTTTAGGCATTCTCATATGAAGTGGCATTTGTCCTCCTTCAAAACCATTTATTGAAACACCTGTTCTAGATTTTTGACCTTTCATTCCTCTTCCACCAGTTTTTCCTTTACCAGATCCAATACCTCTGCAGATCCTTTTTCTTTTTTTTAATTTTTCTTTAGAGGCACCTATTTCATTTAGTTTCATAATTATACCTTTTCACACCTTATTAAATGTTTAACTTTTTCTATCATTCCATTTGTTGAAGGGTTATCTTCCAAAATCTTTTCTCTGTTAATTTTATTAAGTCCCAAAGAAATCAAAATTTTTCTTTGAAGACCATTTCTTCCTATTGGACTTTTGATTTGTGTAACTTTAATTTTTGGCATTTTCAATACCATCAGTAAGTTTTCTTCTCTTAGTAATATCATTAATTTTTAACCCTCTTCTCATAGCTATTATTTTAGGAGAGGAAGCTAACCTTAATGCTTCAAAGGTTGCTCTAACCATATTATGTGGGTTAGAACTACCCACTGATTTTGCAACAATATCTTGAATACCTAATGCCTCAAAAACCGCTCTCATAGGACCACCTGCTATCACACCCGTACCAGAGGGAGCTGATCTAAGATAAACTTTTCCTGAATCAAATCTACCTTTAATATCATGATGAAGCGTTTTACCTTGTTTTAGCGGAACGCGAATCATTTTTGCTTTAGCCTCATCTGTAGCTTTTTTAATTGCCTCGGGAACTTCTTTAGCTTTACCTTTTCCATGCCCAACCATTCCATTGCCATCACCAACTACTACTAATGCTGCAAAGCTAAACCTTCTTCCACCTTTGACAACTTTTGCTACTCTATTAATACTTACTAGTTTTTCAATAAACTCGTTTTGTTCTTCATTTCTAGAGTTACCGTTAAAGTTAGATGATGAATTATTATTTGAATACTTTTTTGATTCTTTAGAATCATTATTTTTTGTGGGCTGCTTTGTTTTTTTTGGATCTAAGGTTTTTGAACCTACTAAAGTCTTACTTTTATTTGAGACCTGTTTACTATTTTGTTCAACATTAGGTTCTTTTTTTAATAATTCAGTTGATTTTTTTTCAGAGATATTTTCTGGTTTTTTTTCTTCATCTACTTGAGATTTTTTAGAACTAACCTTGTATGCAGTAGAACTCTTATCATCTTTTACTTTTATATTTTTACTCTCAATACCATCAGATACTTTATCGTCAAGTTTATTATTTGATTTTTCATCAGTCTTTTTATTTTTATCTTCAACCATAATTCAATTCCTAAAATTTTATTCCTTTCGATCTTATTCCCATAGCTAATTCTTTTACTCGTCCATGATAAAGAAATCCACCTCTATCAAATGTTATTTTTGTTTTTAATTTTTTTTCTTTAATTCTTTCCGCAACTTTTTCACCAACTTTAAAGGCAATCTCTCTTGGAAGTCCTTTCATATCTCTAAATTCTTTTTCAATTGATGAACCACATACGATTGTTTTACTGCTACTGTCATCAATTAATTGGGCATAAATATGATTGTTTGATCTAAACAAACTTAACCTTAAATTATTCTTTTTTTTCAATTTAAATCTTATTCTTTTTGCCCTTCTAATTGTATTAATTCTTTTTTGCATTATTTTTTCTTACCTTCTTTTCTTCGTATATACTCATCTTTGTATTTTATTCCTTTACCTTTATAAGGCTCTGGCTTTCTGAAAGATCTAATATTTGCAGCAATTTGACCTACCCTTTGTTTGTCTATCCCCAAAACTTTAATTTGAGTTGGTTTAGCAACTTCAATTTTTAGATCTCCTGGAATCTCAAATAATATTGGATGGGAATATCCAAGAAGTAATTCTAGATTTTTTCCTTTTGGAGCAGCCTTGTAGCCAACTCCATTAAGTTCCAATTCTTTGAAAAATCCAGACGAAACGCCTTCCACAATATTTGATATTCTAGATCTTATAGTACCCCACATTCTTGAATGATGTTGACTTTGACCACCTTTTGTAACAAAAATACTATTATTCTTAACTTCAACTTTTGCATCATTTTTAAAAGAAAAGGACAACTCACCAAGTTTTCCCTTAGCAAAAATCACTCCATCCTCAATTTTAATTTCGGTGTTTTCGGGTATTGTTATCGGTATTCTTCCGCTTCTAGACATTAATCAATCCTTTTAGAAAATTTTGCATAAAATTTCTCCGCCAACATTTTCTGTTCTTGCTTCGTGATCAGACAAAACTCCTTTTGATGTAGATAAAATTGATATACCTAGACCATCAAAGTTTCTTTGTAAATCTTTAATATTCGAGTAAACACGTCTTCCAGGAGTAGATACTCTAGAGATACTTTTTATGACAGGTTCTCCTTCAACGTATTTTAGTTCAATTTTAAATTCATTTTTATTGCTATCAAGTTCAACTTTCTTAAAGCCCCTTATATAACCTTCTCTGTGTAATACATCAAGAACATTTCCTCTAAACCTTGAGGCAGGCATAGAAACAGAATCTTTACCTCTCATTAAACCATTTCTAATTCTGGTTAACATATCTCCTAGTGGGTCTGATAAACTCATGATTAAATACCTCCGTTTCTACCAACTTGACTTTGTAATTCCAGGGATATGTCCAATAGATGCCAATTCGCGAAAGGCTATCCTGGACAATTTAAATTTTCTATAAACACCCCTGGATCTACCTGTAAGAACGCATCTATTTCTAATACGAACTTTGGAAGCATTCCTGGGTATTTTTGAAAGTTTTAGTCTTGCTTGAAAACGCTCCTCTGGTGTTAATTTTTTATTATTTGCCTGTTTTAGAAGTTTGTCGTGCTTAACTTTATATTTTTCATAAAGCTTTACTCTTTTTTTATTTCTCTCAATTAAACTTAATTTTGACATAAAAACTCCTTTACTTTTTAAATGGTAGGTTAAAACCTTTCAATAATTCAAGCGCATGATCCTGATTATTTGTATCTGTTACTATGTTAATATCCATTCCCCTTACTTTATCAATTTTATCATAATCAATTTCTGGAAAAATGATTTGTTCTTTAATTCCTATGGAATAATTGCCGTTCCCATCAAACGATTTTGAAGATAAACCTTTAAAATCTCTAACTCTAGGTAGGGCGATATAAATTAAACGATCTAAAAATTCATACATTCTGTTTTTTCTTAATGTAACTTTACAACCAATGCTGAGACCTTTTCTTAACTTAAAACCTGCAATGGATTTTTTGGCTTTTGTTACTACTGGTTTTTGTCCGGTAATTGAAGCTAAGTCATCTAATGCTGCATTAATTTTTTTTGAATCTGACACTGCTTCACCAACACCAATATTTACAACAATTTTAGAGATCTTTGGTACTTCAAAAATATTTTTTAAACCAAACTTTTGTTTTAGTTTTTCTTTTAATTCATTCTGATAAAAAATTTTTAGTCTTGCCATAATATAAACCTAATTTAATGTTTCTCCTGATTTTTTTGCAAATCTAACTTTTTTCCCATCTTCAAGCTTTTTAAAACCAACTCGAGTAGGCTTAGATGTTTTAGGATCTAACAGTGCTAATTTGCATAAGAAAATTGGCATCTCTATGCTTTCTATACCACCTTTATTTGTTGCTGATTGTTTATTGTGTTTTTTTACAATATTTACACCTTCTACTACTGCTTTTTTTCTTTCATCTTTTTTTGAAGTAACAATTCTTAGAACTTTACCGTTTTTTCCTTTATGTTTTCCCGATAAAACCACGACACTGTCACCTTTCTTAATCTTCATTGCCATACTTATAAAACCTCCGGTGCCAAAGATATGATTTTCATATATTTTTTTGCTCTCAACTCTCTTGTAACTGGACCAAAAATTCTAGTACCAATTGGTTCTCCATTATTATTTATTAAGACTGCAGCATTTCTATCAAATCTAATTGATGAACCGTCTGTTCTATAAACCTCTTTAGCAGTTCTGACAATAACAGCTTTATGGATATCACCTTTTTTTACTTTACCCCTTGGAATTGCATCTTTTATAGTAATTACTATTACGTCACCAATTGAAGCAAAACGCCTTTTTGATCCCCCAAGAACTTTAATACACTGTACTTTTTTTGCTCCAGAGTTATCTGCTACAAATAATGTTGATTGCATTTGAATCATATCTTATCCTAACTTATTGCTACCCATCTTTTTGTTTTAGAAATTGGTTTATTTTCTTGAATACTAACAATTTCACCTTTTTTAAACTTATTGGTTTCATCATGAACAGAATATTTTTTTGATTTCTTAATATACTTCTTGTAGACAGGATGCATCACTTTTCTACTGACAAGCACAGTTATTGTTTTATCTGATTTATCAGAGACAACAACACCTTTTAAAACTCTTTTCGGCATTTATTTTTTACCTTTCATTTTAATAGCTGTTTTCACCCTAGCTATTTGTTTTCTAACTACTGATATTCTTCCAGTTTTTTCAAGTTGACCAGAACCTTTTTGAAACCTAAGATTTAGTGATTCTTTTCGTAATGAAGAAATTTTTTCTTTCAAAATATTCAATTCTAAATTTTTAAGTTCTGAAAACTTTTCCATCATGACCCTAATCTAACTACAAGTTTATTTTTATTAGGTAACTTAGCTGAAGCCAGAAGAAAAGCTTCCTCTGCAAGATTTTTAGAAACACCATCTATCTCAAATAATATTTTACCGGGTTTGACTCTGGCAGCCCAAAATTCTACAGCACCTTTTCCCTTACCTTGTCTAACTTCTGCAGGCTTCTTTGTAACCGGAACATCCGGAAATATTCTAATCCAAACTTTTCCTGATCTTTTTAAGTGCCTTGAGATACATCTTCTTGCAGACTCAATCTGTCTGGATGTAATTCTTGCAGGAGTCAAAGCCTTTAAACCATATGAACCAAAGTTCAAAGAGTTGCCACCTTTAGAGTTACCATGCATTCTACCTTTAAATTGTTTTCTAAATTTTGGTTTTTTTGGTTGTAACATTTTAAATTACCCCTCTACTTTTTTAGAATCATCATTAGATGGTTTTGCAGATTCAACTTGATTGATTTCTTTATCAAACTTTTCGCCTTTAAAAATCCAAACTTTAATTCCACAAATTCCATATGTGGTGTTTGCTCTTGCTACTCCATAATCAATATCAGCTCTAAGAGTGTGTAAAGGAACCCTTCCTTCTTTGTACCACTCAGTTCTTGCTATTTCAGCACCACCTAATCTTCCACTGCAATTAACCCTTATACCTAATGCACCAAGTCGCATAGCTGATTGAACAGCTCTTTTCATTGCTCTTCTGAAAGCAACTCTTCTCTCTAATTGTTGAGCAATATTATCTGCAACAAGTTGAGAATCTAGTTCAGGTTTTTTTATTTCAACAATATTGACACTTACATCTCCACTGGTGATTTTACCAATTTCTTTTTTTAATTTTTCTATATCTGACCCTTTTTTTCCAATAATAACTCCAGGCCTGGAAGTATATATAGTTACTTTAGCTAGCTTAGCTGGTCTCTCTATTACTACTTTTGATATACCTGCAGAAGCAAGCTTTTTCATTACAAACCTTCTAATATTGATATCTTCTTGTAGAAGTTTAGAATAATCTTTTTCAGAGTACCATCTGGACTCCCATGATTTAATTATTCCCAGTCTAAATCCAATTGGGTTAGTTTTTTGTCCCATCACTATCACCTTTATCATTATTATTTACATTTACTTGTTTTATTTCATTCTTCTCAGGTTGAAGTCCCTTTTTCTTACTTTGATCTTCCTTTGACTTCAGTTCTTCTTTGGAGTTAACAGGATCATTTTTTTCTTCTACAAGTATTTTAACACTCGAAAACGGCTTTAATATCTTTCCTGACCTACCTCTAGCTCTAGGTCTGAACCTTTTTAAAACCATGGCTTTTCCGACAGTTGCCTCTTTAACAAACAACTTATCAATATCTAATTGATGGTTATTCTCAGCATTGGCTATTGCAGATTTTAAAATTTTAAGGACTTCTAATGATATTCTTCTTCTAGAAAAAGATAATATATTAACCGCATTTTCCGCCTTTTTGCCCCTAATCATTTTTAAAACAAGGTTAGCTTTTATTGGACTAACCCTTAAAGATTTTGCACTTGCCATTGCCATATTTTTTTCAATTTTTGTCATGATAGTGCCTTATGAAGTTTTTTTATCTGCATTATGTCCTTTATATGTTCTTGTGGGAGAAAATTCTCCAAATTTATGACCAACCATATTTTCATTTACTGTTACTGGAATATGTTTTTTTCCATTGTGAACTCCAAAGGTCAAACCAACAAAATCTGGAAGAATAGTGGAGCGTCTTGACCAAGTCTTAATTACATCATTACGACCAGAATTTTTAACAGCTTCTGCTTTTTTGATTAAATACATGTCAACAAATGGACCTTTCCAAACTGATCTTGCCATAAGTTATTTACCTTTTTTTCCTCTTTAAGATTAATTTATCTGTTCTTTTGTTATTTCTGGTCTTTTTACCCTTCGCGGAAATACCTGTTCTTGATACAGGGTTTCTCCCACCAGAAGTTCTACCTTCACCTCCACCATGAGGGTGATCAACTGGGTTCATTGCAACACCTCTAACAACTGGTCTTACACCCAACCATCTTTTTCTTCCTGCTTTTCCGAGTTTAATATTTTTCTTATCAGCATTAGAAACCATTCCAATTGTAGCCTTACATTCAACTCTGACAACTCTAATCTCTCCAGATGATAATTTAATCTGTGCGTAATCTGCATCTTTTCCAATTAATTGACCATAGGTACCTGCTGACCTTGAAAGTTGACCTCCTTTACCAGGTTTAAGTTCAATATTATGTATCAAAGTATCTGTTGGCATATTTTTAATAAGTAGAGTATTTCCTGTTTTTATCTCAGCATTCTCAGAAGAAATTATTTCATCACCAATCTTTAAATTTTGGGGTGCAATGATATAAGAATAATCTCCACCCTCGTATTTTATTAAAGCAATGTTTGCTGATCTATTAGGGTCATACTCAATCCTAACAACCTTTGCTGGTATATTTAAAATATTCCTTTTAAAATCTATTATTCTATATTTTCTTTTGTGTCCACCACCCTTTCTTCGAGAAGTTAAGTGTCCAAAATTATTTCGTCCACCAGTTTTTGTTAGTCCTTTTGTAAGTTTTTTAAGTGGCTTACCTTTGTGTAGGCCAGATTTTTCAACGAGAACTAGACCTCTCTGTGCTGCTGTGGTGGGTTTATATTGTTTTAAAGCCATTATTATTTAACCTCCGAAGAAGTATCTATAGTTTGTCCATCTGCAAGCTTAACAAAAGCTTTCTTTGTAGCAGGACGTACTCCTAACTTTCCTCTAAATTTCTTTTTTTTTCCTTTTTGATTGAGTGTGTTAACAGATTTCACTTGAACACTAAAAAGTTTTTCAATCGCTGCTTTTATTTCAGGTTTAGTAGAGTTTCTAGCTACTTTAAAAACATAGTAATTAAATTGAGATACAAAAGTTGACTTTTCAGAAATCAAAGGGGATCTGACTATTTCAAAAATCCTTTCATTAGATACTGTTGTCATTTGTTGAACCTTTCCATAATTGTTTCCAAGCCTCTTTCTGACAAAATAAGAAAATCTCTTTTAACGATATCATATACATTAATACCTGCTGCTAAAAGAACATCGGTTTTTGGAACATTTCTAATTGCAAATTCAAAATTTTTTTCTAGCTCCATACCATCAATAAATAAGGCAGAATCAATCTTTAGTTTTTCAAGCTTAGACTTTAGCTCAGATGTTTTAGGTTTATTAATTTTAAAATCTGTGAGTATTTTTAATTTACCCTCTTTAAGTTTGTTTGAAAGTGACATTTTTAATGCAAGTGATCTTATTTTTTTTGGAAGTTTATGAGAATGTGACCTTACCTGTGGACCGAATATCACTGCGCCTCCTCTCATTTGAGGTGATCTTCTACTTCCTTGTCGAGCGCTTCCTGTACCCTTTTGTTTAAAAGGTTTTCGAGTGGTTCCAGAAATCTCTGAAATTCCTTTAGTTTTATGGTTACCTGATCTTTTTTTTGCCAATTGGTACCTTATCATGCGATGAATAATTTCATTCTTAACATCTAAGCCAAATATAGATTTATCAAGATTAATCTCTTTAATTACCTTGTCTTCAAAATTTTTTACTTCTTGTTTCATTTTAATTTTTAACTTTTGTTGTCATTTTTATTTTCAGTTACATTTTGTGATTCTTCATTTTGATTGTTTTGAAAACTCTCATTACCTGAATCGTTTTTTTGTACAATTTTTTCTTCATTGTTTGAGTCACTCTCATTTTTAACCTTATTATCAGCTTCATTTTCCTCATTATTGATCGAATTTTTTGGAACTATGTTTATGTTTTGTATTTTTTTTTTTGAATCTACAATTTTAACTATTGAGCCCTTGTGACCAGGAATGGCACCCTTAATTAAAATTAAATTGTTGTCTACGTCTATTTTTAGGATCTTAAGGTTTTGAATTGTTACTTTAACATTACCTAATCTACCTGCCATTTTTTTTCCTTTGAAAACTTTACCAGGGTCTTGACATTGACCAGTTGATCCATGCGACCTATGTGAAATTGAAACACCGTGTGTTGCTCTATTACCTGCAAAATTATGTCTTTTCATGCCACCTGCGAATCCTTTTCCAATAGAATTCGAGGATACGTCAACGAACTGTCCTTCAATAAAGTTATCAACTCCTATATTATCACCTAACTTAAAGCTAGAAGAGTTTTCAACTCTAAATTCTCTTGATTTTTCAAAAGCAGGTATATTAATTTTTTTCAAAAAACCCGCTTCAGATTTAATTGATTTTTTTCTTTTAGTTCCATATGAAATTCTTATTGCAGAATAACCATTTTTTTCAAAAGTTTTAAAGTCTATTACTTTACATTTATCAACTTTCACGATAGTAACAGGATGATTAACACCAACGGAATCATAAAATCTACTCATACCAACTTTTTTTGCAATTAATCCTAACCTCATATCAACCTACAACTTAATCTCAATATCAACACCGGCAGCTAACTCTAGTTTTTGAAGAGCATCTACAGTTTGTGGTGTCCATTCTGTTATATCCATCATTCTTTTGTGTGTTCTCAGTTCTAGTTGATCTCGAGACTTTTTGTCAACATGAGGAGATTTTAAGATTGTAAACTTTTCTATAATGGTAGGAAGTGGTATTGGACCCTTAACATTCGCGCCAGTCCTTTTAGCAGTGCTCACAATTTCCATAGTTGTTTGATCAAGAACTCTATGATCAAAAGCTTTGAGTCTAATGCGAATATTTTGACTAGCCATTATTAAATCTTCCCTAAATTATTATACAATTACTCTATTATCTCAGCTACAACTCCAGCACCAACAGTTCTACCACCTTCTCTGATAGCGAACTTTAATCCTTTGTCCATGGCAATAGGTGTTAAAAGTTCAACCGTAACAGAAACATTATCACCTGGCATTACCATTTCAGTTCCTGATGGAAGTTCAATTGTACCAGTAACATCGGTTGTTCTGAAATAAAACTGAGGCCTGTAGTTTTTGAAGAATGGCGTGTGTCTTCCACCTTCATCTTTATTGAGAACATATGCTTCTGCTTTAAACTTTTTGTGAGGTTTGATTGAACCAGGTTTCGCAAGAACTTGGCCACGTTCAACTTCTTCTCGTTTTGTACCCCTAAGAAGCACACCAACGTTATCTCCAGCTTCTCCTCTATCTAAAAGCTTTCTGAACATTTCAACACCTGTACAAACAGTTTTTGTGGTATCCTTAATTCCTAAAATTTCAATTTCTTCATTTACATTTATTACACCTCTTTCAACTCTTCCAGTAACAACCGTTCCTCTTCCAGAAATTGAAAAAACATCTTCAATTGGCATTAAGAAATCTTGGTCTAATGGTCTTGTTGGCTGAGGAATATGTTCATCAACTTTTTGCATAAGGTCAAGAATAGCTTTTTTTCCTGTTTCTTCATTTGTGCCTTCAATAGCTGCAAGAGCAGATCCCTTAACGATTGGAATATTATCACCGTCAAATTCATATTTAGACAATAATTCTCTAACTTCCATTTCCACCAAGTCTAAGAGCTCTGGATCATCAACTTGATCAACCTTATTCATAAATACGACAATTGAAGGAACACCAACCTGTCTTGCCAGAAGGATGTGTTCTTTTGTTTGAGGCATAGGTCCATCAGCAGCTGAAACTACTAAAATTGCTCCATCCATCTGTGCAGCACCAGTTATCATATTCTTGACATAATCTGCGTGACCTGGACAATCTACATGAGCATAGTGCCTTTTTTCTGTTTGATATTCAACATGGGCAGTTGATATCGTTATACCTCGCTCCTTTTCTTCAGGAGCTTTATCTATCTGAGCATAATCCATTGCAGTGGCCCCACCAGTTTCTGCCAAAACTTTTGTTATTGCAGCTGTAAGTGTTGTTTTACCATGATCAACGTGACCAATAGTACCGATATTACAGTGAGGTTTACTTCTATCAAATTTTTCTTTAGCCATTTATTTTCTCCTTACTAATTTGTTAACCAGAAACTTTCTCTTTGACCTCTTCTGCAACATTATGAGGAACTTTCTCATAATGATCAAAGGTCATTGTATAACTTGCTCTACCCTGGCTCATAGAGCGTAAATTATTAACATATCCAAACATATTTGCTAAAGGAAC
>MDTB01203352.1_pt1 | contig 13312 bp, 15 predicted proteins | sample 811161 | NCBI WGS metagenome assembly MDTB01 (sample SAMN05326650, study PRJNA326480) | marine metagenome | isolation source: seawater | place: Mediterranean Sea | collected 2009 | reverse complement strand
GGTAACTTTTTCTAAATCACTCAGCGCTCCAGTAGAGATTTTATTAAAAATAACTTTCTCGGCTGCACGACCTCCTAATGCTGCACACATTTCGTCTAGCATTTGGTCAGTTCTAACAATTTGTCTTTCTTCGGGCAGATACCAGGCTGCACCGAGCGATTGTCCTCTGGGCACAATAGTTACTTTTACTAACGGAGCAGCATGTTCAAGTAACCAACTAATTATAGCATGACCAGCTTCATGATAAGCAATTGTTTCTTTTTCCTCTGGGGTTATAATTTTGTTTTTCTTTTCTAAACCACCCACAATTCGATCTACAGCATCAAGAAAATCTTGTTTTCCAACCGACTTTTTATTTTTACGAGCTGCTATCAAGGCAGATTCATTACACACATTGGCTATATCTGCTCCCGAAAAACCAGGTGTCTGTTTTGATAAAAAATCAATATCAAGAGTCTTAATTGTTTTTATAGGTTTTAGATGCACTTTAAAAATTTCTTTTCGTTCATTTAAGTCTGGGAGATCGACATAAATTTGACGATCAAATCTTCCTGCACGCATGAGTGCTTTATCCAAAACATCTGCTCTATTAGTTGCAGCTATTACAATAACATTTGTGTTTGTTCCAAATCCATCCATCTCTGTTAGAAGCTGGTTTAAAGTGTTTTCACGTTCATCATTGGATCCAGTCATATTACTTTTCCCTCTAGCTCTTCCGATGGCATCAATTTCATCTATGAAAATTATTGAAGGAGATTTATCCTTTGCCTGTTTAAATAAGTCCCTTACTCTAGAAGCACCAACACCAACAAACATTTCAACAAAATCTGATCCTGATAGTGAGAAAAACGGAACTTTAGCTTCTCCAGCGACAGCTTTGGCTAGTAATGTTTTTCCAGTGCCTGGTAAGCCAACAAGTAAGGCACCTTTTGGTATTTTTCCACCAAGGATTGTATATTTTTGGGGATTTTTAAGAAAGTCTACAATTTCTTGGATTTCTTCTTTAGCTCCTTCTAAACCTGCAACATCTTTAAAAGTGACTTTTACATCTGTATTTTTGTCGAAAAGTTTCGCTTTGGATTTACCAATGCTAAAGATTTGACCTCCAGGACCACCAGCTCCCCCGCCAGACATTCTTCTCATTAAAAAAATCCAGACACCAATAATAATTATAATTGGTAAAAACCCAATTATAGTATCCATCCATTTATTTTCAACTGTAATGAATTCTAAACGAAATGGAATTCCTTTAATTCTTGCTTTCTCAAGTTTTTCTTCAAAAAGCTCTAAACTTCCAACCTCAAATTGGTAATGTGGTCCCTGAATATTTTCTTGGCCTAATATATTTTTTGATACTATGCCCTGGTGATCACTTTTGTTAAGTGCCTCTGGGGTAAGTGTTACTCGAACACTACTTTTATTTCTAATAACTACAACCTTACTAATGTCTCCATTGTTTAAAAACTTTTCAAAACTTGAAATATTTGTTTTACTTGTTGTTTGCCAATCATTGCCACCAAAAAGACTGAGTCCAAAAAGGACAAAAATAATTGCGCCGTATATCCAATAGATATTAAATTTCTGTGGCGTTGGTTTTTTTTCTTCTTTCATATTGTCTAATAATTTGATATAATTTGGGTGCTTATTGCATCACCCCAAAGCTCTTCAATGTTATAAAATTCTCGAGTTTTTCTTTGAAATACATGAACAACTACATTAACATAATCAATTAAAACCCATTCAGCTATTTCTAAACCCTCGGTATGCAGAGGTTTCTCACGCAATGTTTTACTCACTTTTTTTTTAATTGAATTAACAATTGCTGATACTTGTGTATTTGAGTTTCCACTACAAATTACAAAGAACTCACAAGGCGTATTTTCAATTTTTCTTAAATCCATCTTTTGGATGTTTTCTCCCTTAACATTTTCAATCCCATGGATAATTTTATCCAAAAGTATTTCAGAGCTTTCTTTTTTATTCGGCATTAATTGTCAATCTTTTCAACAAATTTATTACATTTTCTATCGCTTTCGTGATCTTATATGAGCTATTTTAAAATAATCAAACTTGATGCCACCCCCTCTACGAATAATTATTTAAAAAATAAATACAAAAGCCGTGATGTTAAGGATGGAGATTTAGTCTGGACAAAAAACCAAACTTCAGGCCGTGGACAACGCGAAAACAATTGGTTTTCAAAACCTGTTGAAAGCTTAACTTTCAGTATTTTCAAACAATACAAAGATGAAAATATATCAAACCCGTTTATTATAAGTATTTTAGTTTCATTGGGAATTCATGAGGCACTTTCAACAATTAATTTGCCTAACCTTAAAATTAAATGGCCAAACGACATTTTGTCATGTAATAAAAAAGTTGGAGGAATTCTAATTGAAAATTTTTTTAAAAGAGGAGAGTTAATTGCATCTGTAATTGGTGTTGGACTAAATTTAAATCAGCTGTCATTCAATAATTTACCAAATGCAACTTCATTGAGATTAGTTTCAGGAGATTTTTGGCATCAAAAAGAAGTTTTAAGTATTCTAACGCAACACTTATATAAATATTTGTACAAAAAAAAATTTCGTGACTTAAATGGATTAATTAATCAGTATAATGAGAATCTTTGGAGAAGAAATCAAAGAGCACTTTTTGAATCAAAATCTAAAAATTTCGTAGCTATTCCAAAGGGTGTTTCATTCCAAGGAAAATTGATTATTGAGACTACTAAAATGGGAGTAATAGAAAGAGATACTGAACAAATCCGAATATTATATAATACTAACGGTTTTCAGGACTCCAATTAGAAGGATTTTCCCTCCACGTTTTTAAGCTTTCTAATTGCATCTTATTTATTGTTCCTATTTTGAGAGCTTCTGAAAGTAAATGTTGGTAATCACATAAAGTTTGTAATTTAATTTCAGCCTTTCTAAATTCTTCTTCAGAAGTAGAAAATCCATATGTGAATAGCCCCATCATACCCAAAATTTTAGCTCCTGAATCTTTTAAAGCATTAGCAGCATTCAAACTACTCTTTCCCGTACTAATTAAATCTTCAATAACTACAACCCTGTCTCCACTAGTGAATTTACCCTCAATCTGATTTTGTTTACCGTGTTTTTTAGGCTCTGGGCGAATATAAATAAATGGTAAATTGAGTTTTTGAGCGACAAGCATACCGATTCCAATAGCACCAGTAGCTACCCCTGCGATTACAAGTGAACCATCAAAATCTTCTTTAATTTTGTCCGAAAGTACTTTACTTAAAAAATCCCTCACTTTTGGATAAGAAAGAGCAATTCTATTATCACAATAAATAGGAGATTTCCATCCACTTGCCCAAGTAAATGGATTTTCAGGATTCAATTTAATTGCATTAATTTGTAATAGATGTAATGCTGTTTGTTGAGCAATATTTTTATTGAAAATCATACACAAATGTATAAAGTTTTTTACAATCAAAAGCCAATCAATTTTACAACTGTTCTAGGGAAGAACACAAAAAATACCCCTTTATTTTTCATTAAATACGCTAATGCAAATTCAATAACAAAAGCGCTTAAAGATAAAACTGTAACAGAAGTGTATTTGTATCATTCAAATCCTGATAAATTCGAAAAACATTTTTTCAGAACTTTCCCTTTTGTTGAAGCTGCAGGGGGACTAGTTCAGCACCAAGATGGACGTTTTTTATTTATATATAGAAATAATAAATGGGATCTTCCGAAAGGGAAAATAGAAAAAAATGAAACTTTGATTAAAGCTGCTAAAAGGGAGGTCAGTGAAGAAACTGGTGTAACTCATTTAGAAGTAAAGAGACCTTTACCCACAACTTACCATATTTATAATGCTAATGGAAAATTCAAGGTTAAGAAAACTTATTGGTTTTTTATGAAGTCTAAATTTAATGGTTCTCTTCTACCTCAATTCGAGGAAAAAATAAAAATGGCTGTTTGGAAAGGAATTAACGAAATTCCAAAATTGATGGAAAATGCTTATGAAAACATAAAAATTATTTTAAAAGAAATAGATTAAGACTATTTGCTATTTAATACTGCATCTGGAACAAGAGAAGAGTAATCTCCATTATTTTTTATAATTTCTCTGACAATACTGCTACTTATATATGAATAATCTGCTGCAGTAAGTAGAAAAAGTGTTTCAATACCTGACAATCTTCGGTTCATCTGAGCAATGCTTTTTTCGAACTCAAAATCTGCCGGATTTCTCAGCCCTCTAATAATTGCGGTGGCTTCTACTGATTTGCAAAAATCAATAGTTAAACCTTTAAATGATTTAACCTTGATTTTTTCATCGTTGCTAAGGGTTTTGTTAATAAAATCTAACCTCTCTTTTAAAGTGAACATATATTTTTTATCTAAATTTTCACCCACAGCTATGACTAATTCGTCACACATAGGTAAAACCCTATGAATTATATCTTGGTGTCCTAATGTAATTGGATCAAAAGAACCTGGAAATACATATCGTTTCATATTTAATATTTTTTAAGAACGTTCAGTTTGTATTAAAACTTGAGTCAAAAATTCTGAAAAATCCATCCCTAGTGCACTTACTTGTTGCGGGATAATACTCTGTTTTGTCATTCCAGGGACTGAATTAATTTCAAGGATGTGAGGCACATTATTAACAAAAATAAACTCACTTCTAACAATACCTTTTAATCCTAATTTAGAATAAATTTTTTTTGATATTTTGTTCAAATCATTTTTCCAAACATTAGAGATTTTGGCTGGTGTTATTTCTTTTGATTTTCCTTCATATTTTGCAGAAAAGTCAAAAAAATCATTCTCTGAAATAATTTCAGTAATTGGGAGTACACAAATTTCATCATCAATTTTTACAACACCTACTGAAACTTCAGGACCTTCCAAAAAACTTTCAACAATAAGCTGGGAATCTTCTTTAAATGCTTTTTCAATAGCACTGACTAAATCGTTTTTTTCATAAACTTTATACACCCCAAAACTGCTTCCAGCTCGATTAGCTTTAACAAAACACGGTAAGCCAACATGATCTATAATTTTTTTAGTATTAAATTCATCCCCGTTATTAATAGGATAATATTTAGCAGTAGGTATTTTCCATTCTCTTAAGACTGCAAGACAATCTCTTTTATTTAGTGTTAATGCAGCATTATAACTATCGCAGCTTGAAAAAGGGATCCCAAGGAGTTCCCATAGTGAAGCAAGTTGTCCATTCTCGCCTATAGACCCGTGAACGAGATTGAAAACTATATCAATTTTAATTGAAAAATCTAATCCTTGAATAGAAAAGTCTCCTTTAGAAATATTGTAAGTATTATTAAAATCGTCTTTTGCAGTCCAAGATTCTTTTGTTAAAACGATTAAAAATACTTCCCATTTTTCCCTGTCAAGCGCAGAGAAAACATTTTTACCACTTTGTAGTGAAATTTCGTGTTCAGAGGAATAACCTCCGCAAACAACACCTACTTTTTTTCTATACATTATCTTAATGTTCTATCACAAAGGTATAGGATTTCAAAGCAATGGAAAAAAAGCTTAGGTTTTATTATCTTAGTAAATCAATAATTACAATGAGGTTTTTACGTTTTATTTTTAGCATAACTTTTTTTAAACAACTTGCCATTATTGGTTTTTCATCTGTCTTGTTATTTTTTTTTGTTTCTCTTAGTCTCACCATCTACACAAAACATAATAATTATCAAATAGTTCCAAATTTTGAAGGTGTTCAAATAGCTCAATTACCGCTTTTAATAGAAAATGAAAATTTACGTTATGAAATAATTGATTCTTCTCGTTTTGATCCAGAAAAAGTACCATTATCGGTTATTACACATTTACCCTCTAAAGGAAGTGAAGTAAAAGAAAATCGAAAAATATATTTTACAGTAAATCCCAGTGGTTACAGAAAAGTAACAGTGCCCAATTTAATTCAAATTACAAAACGAAATGCCGAGTCAATGATCAAATCATCTGGCTTTGAAATTGGAGATTATTCATATAAGGATAACATAGGAAAAGATATGGTTTTAGAAATCAAGTTTGAAGGTAAGATTATAAAACCAGGAGAATTATTACCTAGGACAAGTAAAATTGATTTAGTACTAGGCAATGGAAATCGATAGATTTAAAGAAGAAATCGAAACTTTAGAGCCTCTTCATGAGCACCATTCATTTATTGCATCTCAGGGACAGTCTCCACTTAGAGTTGATAAATTTTTAATGACACGCGTAGAAAATGCAACCAGGAATAAAATTCAACAAGCCGCAAAATTAGGATGTATTTTTGTCGGTGAGACAGCTGTAAAGTCAAATTATAAAGTTAAAGGAGGAGATAAAGTTCGAGTTTTATTTTCTCATCCACCTTATCAAAACTTACTTCTACCTGAAAAGCTACCGTTAAATATTGTTTTTGAGGATGATTCTTTAATAGTTGTGGATAAACCTGCAGGTATTGTAGTTCATCCTGGGCACGGAAATTATTCGGGGACCTTACTTAACGGATTATTATTTCACTTTAAAAAATTACCTAAAAATTCTAGTGATCGACCTGGCTTAGTTCATAGGATTGATAAAGATACAAGCGGATTGTTAGTAGTTGCAAAAACAGAGTCTGCGATGACTCACCTAGCAAAACAGTTTTTTGATAAAACTTCAGAAAGGAAATATCTTGCATTAGTTTGGGGAGATTTTAAAGAAGAATTTGGAACATATAAAGGGTCAATTGGTCGCAATCAAAAAAACCGATTGCAAATGAAAGTTTACGAAGACAATTCTCAAGGCAAGGAAGCAATAACTCATTATAAAGTTATGGAACGTTTTGGTTATGTTACCCTATTGGAGTGTCAACTTGAAACGGGGAGAACACATCAGATTAGAGCTCACATGAAATATTTTGGTCACACTTTGTTTAATGATGAGCGCTACGGAGGAAATGTAATTTTAAAAGGAACCAGTTTCTCTAAATACCGTCAATTCGTAGATAATTGTTTTTCATTATTACCTCGTCAAGCTCTACACGCAAAAACATTGGGATTTATTCATCCTACAACTGGCGAAAAACTGAAATTCGATTCTCCTATTCCAAATGATTTTAATGATGCTTTAAAAAAATGGCGTGAATATGCTAAGCATAAGAAATTGTGATATAAAAGTTTACACTTCAATTATATTGAGTTTGTATATAGTTATAAAAGCTCGTAATTTTATTGTAAAATTTTTGTTATGAAAATACTTATATCTCCCGCAAAGTCTCTTGATTTTGAAAGTAATCTCCCCACTAAAATTATTACTAAACCATATTTTGTAAATGAGGCTAATAATATTAATTCTATTCTTAAAAAGAAATCTCCTCAGGATATACAAAAACTTATGACTATTTCAGAAAAATTAGCAGAACTTAATTGGGAGAGAAATCAAAAGTTTTCTGCTCAAGAAACTGATAAACAAATAAATAGAGCTGCTATCTATGCCTTTAATGGTGATGTTTACTCAGGACTAGATCCTTACACTTTACCTGAAGAAAAAATTGATAAGATGCAAAGTCAGATCAGAATTTTATCGGGTTTATATGGAGTTTTAAGGCCATTAGACCAAATCCAAGCCTACAGATTGGAGATGGGTACCAAAATTTCAATTGGATCAAATAATAATCTTTACTCTTTTTGGAAAAATAAGGTTACCAATCAACTTAAATCTGAGCTTGAAGAAAGAGAGTTAATTTTAAATCTAGCTAGTAAAGAATACTTTAGTGTTATAGATACCAGTTTACTTTCAAACACCATAATAAGTCCAGAGTTCAAAGACTTTAAAAATGGTAAACTTAAAATAATTTCTTTTTACGCTAAAAAAGCTCGTGGATTAATGGCACGCTATTTAATAGATGAAGATATTTTTGATCTCGAAGGGATTCGTTTGTTTTCATCAGAAGGTTACAGATACAGTGAAGAGGAGTCCAAAAATGAAACGTCTCCAGTTTTTATTAGATAGATATTAAACCTATTTCAATCGAATCGCTTTAAATCTGAGGAAATACCCAATATGTTCTCTTCAATATATTTTTTTATAAAACTGGGTGTTATATACTGACTTCCTTTAAGATTTTCAGGAACTAATAATCTATTTAAATCCAATTTCAAATAAGCTTTTAACATTGGAATAGCAATTGGGGCATAACTATAATGCCAAGGTTCATAATTAAAACCCTTTCTTTCAATATTATTAGAGTATGGTCTTAAAAAACCAAATTTAGATGCATTTTCTTCTAACCATACCCTTAGTTCAGAATAAGGCCCATCACCATGGAATTTTTCAGTGAGTAATACATCTCCGTCTTTTGTTACAGAGCCATCTATAATATCAATATCTGTCCCCCAATGATGTCTTGAGGTTCCAGGAAGAGTCGAATATTCTATTATTTTATTAATATTTTCAACTGGACTGAATCCTTTAATTTCATTGGACAAATATTTTCTATTCCAGATATCCCTTTGACGGTTATATGATCGATATGCAGAAACGATCTCAATATCGTGTCCTGCATTAAGAGCTGCAATTTTCATTTTTTCAAAAGCGTCACTTACCTCTGGGAGTAATCCATTAGATGTAATATTCAGCTTTGAATCACCTTGCCCTAATAGTGTGGCTTGAGAGTATTTTATTTTATTTTGTGATTTGAGAAAATTAACACTAAAAATGAGTAGGACTAGATAAAATAATTTAATTTTCATTTGAGAGTAATTTAATAAAACGTTGATGTTTGCCTATTGAGTTAATCTCAAATTGTTTTCCAATAGGATAAAAACCATTTGATTCATAAAGTTTTTGAGCTGCAATTCGCGCATTCAACCATATATGATCTGCATTTTGTTTTTCGATTATCTTTCCTAAAATATTTTGAATTAATAAGGATGCGATGCCTTGACGCTGATATTTAGGATTTACAGCTATAGCCCGAAGCTGATAACCTTTAAGGCTCTCAAATTCAGGACAAGGGATGTGATATGCACTAAGTATTCCAATGAGTTTTTCAAATTTAAAGGCACCTAAATGAACTGTTTCTTTAGCTTTATCGTTTTTAAAATAACAACTTCTCAAAGGTTTACCCTTTCTTAAAATAGCATGTCTTAAAGGATAAGTGATGTTGGCATCAATTTTTAAAATCTGGAATCTCATTAAAAAAATATAATCAAAAAGTAATTTTTTCCACTTACAAAACTATCTTTATAAGATGAAAAATACATTTTTTTTGTTGTTTTATCTACTGTTTTCATGTCTTGTTTTTGGACAGCAAAGAAAATTAATTAAAGGCCAGTTATTATACAAAAACACAAAAGTAGTTGCTGCTAATGTTGTAAATAATACTGCCCAAACAAATACCATTACAGATAGTGATGGAGAATTTGAAATTGAGGTTGCTGAAGGAGATAATATTATATTTTCTTCTATTCAATATCAGATTCGAGCAGTAAAAATAACAGCCGATATTTTAACCAAAAATCGTTTAGTCGTTTCAGTTAACGAAAACATAAATGAACTCAAAGAGGTTGTCGTTACTACAGAGGATATAGAAAAATTTTTAGATTTAAAAGAGGAAGAATTTAAGGGTTTTGATTATGATATTGATAAATCATCTAAACTGGAGAACAGGGCTGTTAGAGATAGAGTATTATCAAACGGTATTGATTTTGTTAATATAGCAAAACTTGTAGCTAAAGCCTTTTCAAATAAAACAGTTGAGGAACAGCTTAAGATGAAACCTAGTGAAGTCTTACCACTAGTTTTCGAAGATTCGTTTTTCAAAAATGATTTAGATCTACCTCAAGATCAAGTAATGGGATTTTTAATGTATATAGATAGTGACATGAAGACAGGTGCCTTGTTAAAACAAGATAAGCAGTTTCAATTAATTGACTATCTGATAAATAAAAGCATAGACTACAAGATAGATTTAGAAAATTAATAAATATTATTTGGAATAATATGCAGCTTATAATCTCTATTTTATTTTCTTTGTTTCTTCCTCTAACTCCCAACCTTGATTTTCATAAATTTTATGTAAGTACAACTAATATTGTCTATAAATCAGAAGAAAAATCAATTCAAATAACCACCCAATTATTTATCGATGATATTGAACGTTTATTACAGCAAGATAACCCAGAGGTAAGGCTAGATCCAGATTCCGATTCAAAACACATAAATACTATTCTTGAAGCAGTTTTAAATAAAGTATTTCGAATACAAATGGATCAAGAATTTATTAACTTCAAGTTTATAGGTAGGGAATATAAGTATGATATCATTCAATGTTATATGGAAATAGAAGTTTTAAGTCCACCCGAAACTATAAGTATTCAGAATACTATTTTTTTCAATCTTTTTGAAGACCAACAAAATATCATTCATTTTAAAAATGGTAAAAGAAGAAAAAGTTTTTTACTGCACCATGAAAATAATATGGTAAGATTTTCATTAGATTAAAATGAAAATTACATAATATGTATATTTACCATCACTATATAAAAATCAACAATATCTAATTATGACAAAAGTTTATATTAAAGACTTAGTTTTATTTTTTTTGCTTACGCCACTAATGCTTTCTGCCCAGGTTCAAAAAGGGCACACCAATAAAAATAAATTTAGGCAATTGTACGATCAGTTTGCAGATCCAAATAAATATCACAATGCATCTGGAGCGCCAGGTGTTGAATATTATCAGCAGCAAGTTGATTATGTAATGAATATTGAATTAGACGATGAAAACAGTCGTCTATACGGAGAAGAAACAATTAAATACACAAATAATTCACCAGACAACCTCCAATATTTATGGCTTCAGTTAGACCAAAATATACGGAAAAAAAATTCACCGAATTTAGAAAAAAATAGTTCTGGAAATTCAGTTACACAAAGTCCATCAGGATTTATCAGAAATTTTATACAAGAGGATTTTGATGGGGGATTTAATATCGATTGGGTTCGTGATCTTGAAGACAAACCACTTTCTTTTAATATTAATCAAACAATGATGAGGATTGATTTACCTGAAGCAATTGCACCAGGACAAGTTTTTGAATTCAAGATCAAGTGGTGGTATAATATAAATAATAGACTTAATTACGGAGGACGTTCAGGATACGAGACTTTCGAAAACGATGTAAACAAAGTATATACCATAGCTCAATTTTTCCCCAGACTATGTGTTTATAATGATGTGGAAGGATGGCAGAATTATCAATTTTGGGGTAATGGGGAATTTGCATTAGAATTTGGGGATTATGATGTAAATATAACTGTTCCTTCTGATCATATACTGGAGGCTACAGGAAGCTTACAAAACCCTAGGGAGGTACTTACAAGAGAGGAGTATAAGCGTTTTCTAGATTCAAAAACTAGTTATGATAAGCCTGTTTTTATTGTAAATCAAGAAGAAGCTTATTCTAAAGAATCATCATTTTCAAAAGCGAAGAGCACTTGGAGATATAGGGCAAAAAACGTAAGGGATTTTGCGTTTGCTTCATCAAGAAAATTTATATGGGAGCGTCAAGCTGTCAATGTTGGTAAAAATAAAGTAATGGCAGTTTCAATTTATCCTAAGGAGGGTAATCCATTGTGGGAAGATTATTCTACTAAAGCTGTAATTCAAACTCTTAAAACATATTCAAAATTTACATTTGATTATCCTTATCCAAAAGCAGTTTCAGTACATGCAAAAAATATAGGTATGGAATATCCTATGATCTGTTTTAATTTTGGTCGACCTGAAGAAGATGGATCTTATTCTGATCGAACAAAGTTTGGAATGATTAGTGTAATAATCCATGAAGTTGGACACAACTATTTTCCGATGATAGTAAATTCAGATGAGCGTCAATGGGGATGGATGGATGAAGGGTTAGATACTTTCGTGCAATATCTAACTGAACAAGATTTTGGGATTTCATATCCTGAGTCAATAGGTGGACTTAATAAATATCCGTCTCGCAGGGGAGCACCAAAAAATATTGTACCATATATGGCTGGAAACCAAGAATTTATTTCTCCTATAATGTCAAATCCTGAAAATGTTTATCAATTAGGTCCCAACGCCTATGCAAAACCTGCAACAGCTCTAAATATTTTAAGGGAAACTATAATGGGTAAAGAAGCATTTGACCATGCTTTTAAAACCTATTCACAGCGATGGATGTTTAAACATCCAACCCCGGAAGATTTTTTTAGAACTATGGAAGATGCATCTGCAATTGATTTAGACTGGTTTTGGAGAGGTTGGTTTTATTCTACTGATGTAGTTGATATCGGTGTTAAAAACGTTAAGCAATATTACTTTTCTGATTCACCGGATCAGAAAGCGAAAAAGAAATTAGATTCTTATGGATATAGTTTGCAAAATTTACCAGATATGGTATTTAAAATAGACGATCAAAGTGAGTCATTTAATTCTGATTTAGTTGATCAAAATCCTGTGGAAAATTCTCAAATATTGAGAGACTTTTTATTAAAAGAAGGAATTAACCTTAAATCGCAAACACCTAAATATTTGTATGAAGTTGAATTTCAAAAACCTGGAGGTCTAGTTATGCCTCTGATAGTTGAATATAGTTATGCCGATGGAAGTACAGAAAGAATAACCTATCCTGCGCAATTATGGAGAAAAAATGATTCAAGTGTTACAAAAACAATCGCCTCAAGTAAAAAGTTAATAGGTGTAACAATAGATCCTGATCTTGAAACTGCTGATGTCAATTTAGACAATAATAATTGGCCAAAAAAAGAAGCCTCTTCTGATTTTGAAAAGTTTAAAGCGAAAATTAAAGGATAGTGTTTTTGAAATACTTAATCGATTCATGAATTCATAATTTATCTCATAAACCTTTTATATTTGTTAAAAATCTAAATATGCTTTTGTTTATAAGTGGGGCAGAAATCGTCTTTGTTTTTTTTATTGTGTTACTTGTATTTGGAGCAGACAAAATACCTTCAATTGCTCGTACTTTAGCTAAAGGGATGACTCAGGTCCGTCAAGCCACAAATGAGATAAAAAGTGAAATCCAAAAAAGTGCGGATGTAGATATTGAAAATCCTACTAAAAATTTATCCGAGGATTTTAAAAAAGAGGTAGATAAAGTAAAAAAAGACTTTACAGATTTAGGAGATTCAATTAAACGTGATCTCTAAAGAACCAAGCTCAGGTTTAAACCGTCTCTAAATGGCAACAATAATGTTTTTATTCGGTAGTCTTTCTTAAGTTTCTTATTATATTCTTGCAAAGCAATAGTGCTAACATCTTTAGGATCAGG
>MDTB01053455.1_pt1 | contig 13312 bp, 14 predicted proteins | sample 811161 | NCBI WGS metagenome assembly MDTB01 (sample SAMN05326650, study PRJNA326480) | marine metagenome | isolation source: seawater | place: Mediterranean Sea | collected 2009 | reverse complement strand
AGCTGCTGTAAAACTAAAGATCTGACTTAATGTTAATAAGAAAAGGTTTTTATTCATTAAAGAATGTATTTATCACTTAAATACATTGCAAATGCTAAAGCCATTCCAAGTAAGATATATTTCATATTCTATTTAATATTTATTTTTTCTGGAATTAATCCTTTCGGACGGTATCTCATTATTACTAATAGTCCAGCGCCAATCATTAAAAATCTGAAGTAAGGAGCGCTTTCAATTAAATGTACTTTCAAAGCATTGGTGTCCTCTAAATGAACTGTAAAGAAATTGATCAAAAATAATGCTATAGGTGCTGCTTCAACCCATAAAAACCATACAACAAAACCTCCTAATATTGCTCCAAAATTATTTCCTGTTCCTCCTACTATTACCATTACCCAAATCACAAAAGTGTATCTCATTGGTCTATAACTGCCAGGCGTAAATAAACCGTCATTTGTAACCATCATAGCACCAGCAATTCCTACAATAGCTGATCCTAAGATAAAAATTAATAAATGTTCTTTAACAACATTTTTTCCCATTGCTCCAGCTGCGGATTCATTGTCTCTTATTGCTCTCATTTTTCTACCCCATGGAGAATAAAGAGCTTTCTGAGTCACAATAAGCAAAATAACTACAACAGTTAGAAAAAAACCTGTCATACATAACTTTACATAAACAGATGATGCATCTATTACTAGTTGATTTAATACTTCTCTTTTTTCAGCGACAGAGCTTATCAAATTTAATTTTCCTTGATTTAATTTTTCAACCATGTTGATAAACCACGAAGAAGTTTGAAGATCAATTTCGTATGGAACTGGTCTTTTTAATCCTATAACATTTTTAACTCCTCTGGCTAACCAATCCTCATGTTTAATTATTGATACTATTATTTCAGCTATTAATAATGTTGCTATAGCTAAATAGTCAGCTCTTAAACCGAGTGCAATTTTTCCAATAACAAATGCTAATCCAGCGGCAAAAAGACCACCAACTATCCAAGAAAATAAAACTGGCATTCCTAAACCTCCAAGAAAACCTGTTTTAGCTGGATTAACTGCTTCTATTGACTCAATACCTTCTGACGCAACAAGTCTAATTAAAATAATTCCAAAAATTATTACCAAACCAACAAAATAGTTTTTATATTTATTATTTTTATATTTTTTTAAAATAAATTTAATACTGAAAATGAGTATTATTATTAAGAACAAACTTATTAGCATATTTATTCCTCCAACGCTCCAAGCTTCTGGAACAGGCGCAACTGATACAAGCACTACTGCTAATCCTCCCAAAGCAGTATATCCCATTATCCCAAAGTTAATTAAACCTGCATATCCCCATTGAATATTTGCTCCCATTGTCATAACAGCAGAAATTAGACAGTAATTAAGTATAGACAATGCTATTGACCATGATTGAAAAATACCAACCATTATGATTAAAATTATCATAATAGAATAAGCTGTAATTACATTTAGATAATTTCTCATATTTTCTTTCCTTCAAAAATACCTGATGGTCTAAAAAGTAAGACAATAACTAAAATTGAAAAAGAAACTGCAAATTTATAATCAGTAGATAATAATTGTACTAAAGTATCTGGCTCCAAACTTTCTGGCAATAAATAAGTAAAAAATTTTTTATAAGCATAGGTTATAAAGATTTCAGCAAAAGCAATGACATATCCACCTAAAAAAGCACCAAATGGATTTCCAATTCCACCAACTATTGCAGCAGCAAAAATTGGAAGCATATTATTAAAATATACAAATGGCTTATAACTTTTGTCTAATCCGTATAAAACTCCTCCTATAGTTGCTAAAAAACCAGCTATAATCCATGTCATCATCACAATTTTTTTTGGATCTATACCTGATAGCAATGCTAAATCCTCATTATCAGAATAAGCTCTCATACTTTTTCCAGTCTTAGTTTTATTTAAAAACCAAAATAGTATTGATACCAATATTATAGTAACTACAACAGTTATAGCCTGTGTTGATTTTATAGTAAGACCCTCATTTAAACCTGTCATTTCCTTAAATTCTGATGCTTTAAGAATAAATTTTTCACCGTCTAGAAATCTTCTATCAAATGGTCCAATTATTATTCTTATTATAGCTTGAGTTACAAACATCACTCCAACGCTTACCATCGCTAACTGAACTGGTGCACTTTTATTAACTCTATAATATTTGAAAACAAATCTATCTATAAATAACATATAAAAAATCATTGCAATAATTGCAAAAGGAAGTGTAATTAATGCTGTGGGCAAAATACCTAAACCTACTCCAATAGATTGAAAATAGTAAGTTAGCAAAACAGCAAACATGGTTCCAAAAGACATCATGTCTCCTGTTGCAAAATTTGCAAATCTCAATACTCCATAAATTAAAGTTACAAAAATAGCACCTAATGCTAATTGAGATCCATAAGTTAAAGCAGGTATGATTGTGTAGTTTAATAGTAATATTATTGCATTTAAAAGTTCCATTTTATCCTCCTAAAAATGACCTTCTCACCTCTGGATCTTTAAGTAACTCTTCACCAGAACCTTCAAATTTATTTTCACCAGTAACTAAAACATAACCACGGTCCGAAATACTAAGAGCTTGTTTTGCATTCTGTTCTACCATTATTATTCCTACATTTTTTTCTTTAACTCTTAAAATATGATGAAATAACTCATCCATTACAATTGGAGATACACCAGCTGTCGGCTCATCTAACATTAAAACTGAAGGTTTAATCATTAATGCTCTTCCTAAAGCCACTTGTTGTCTCTGACCTCCTGACAATTGACCAACTATTTGTGAATTTTTTTCTTTAAGAATTGGAAATAAATCATAAATTTCTTCTATTACCCTATTAATATTATCTTCTCTTAAAAAAGCTCCAACTTCTAAATTTTCTTTTACAGTTAATTCAGCAAAAACATTTTTTGTTTGTGGAACAAAAGAAATTCCTTTTTTTACTCTATCTTGAGGTGAAAGTTTTGAAATATCCTCACCATTTAATATGACTGAGCCAGATTTTAAAGTTAGTAAACCCAGCATCGCTTTCATCGCTGTTGATTTACCAGCTCCATTAGGACCAAGAATTGCTACTATCTCTCCTCTATCTACATTTATAGAACATGAACTAATAATGTCTGGTCCATTTCCATATCCAGCAGTCATTTGATTACCAACAAAAAAGGACATTAACTAATCTCCTTGGATATTTTAGTTGTGCTACGTCCCAGATAGCTTTCGATGACACGTTCATTCTTTTTTACCTCTTCTGAAGTACCTTCAAATAAGACTGATCCCTCTGACATTACTATTACCGGATTGCACATTCTGCTTATAAAATCCATATCATGCTCTATCATACAAAAAGTATAACCTTTTTCTTTATTAAGCTTTAAAATAGCTGTACCTAAATCCTTTAATAAAGTTCTATTAACTCCAGCTCCTACTTCATCCAATAAAACTAATTTTGCATCTACCATCATGGTCCTTCCAAGTTCTAAAAGCTTTTTTTGACCCCCGGACAAATTGCCAGCAAGTTCATTTGCAAGATGTTTTAAGTTCAAAAATTCAATTACGTCATAAGCTTTTTTTTTAATTTTTTCTTCTTCCTTTTCTACTAATTTTGGCTTTAATAGTGCAGTCATTAAATTTTCACCTGATTGATTTCCAGGTACCATCATTAAATTTTCTAAAACAGTAAGATTTGAAAATTCATGAGCTATTTGGAAGGTTCTTAAAATTCCTCTTGAGAATAATTCATAAGATGGAATATCAGTAATGTCCTCATTATTAAATAATACTTTGCCTTGTGAAGATTTTAAATTTCCAGCAATTAAATTAAATAAAGTAGTTTTACCAGAACCATTAGGCCCAATTATTCCAGTAATTGATCCTTTTTTAATTTTAAGAGAACAATCCGAAACAGCGGCTAATCCACCAAAGTATTTAGATAAATTTTCAATTTCTAAAATATTTTGATTCATAAATATTATTTATTTAATCTTTTATGAATACTATTTAATGTTTGTTCAAATTTTTTATAAAACCCAGCTTTTAAAAGTTCTTTTATCCCTTGTTCATTTAAACCTTTAGGTGTTTGCGATTCTTTTACTAAATATTTTAAGTCTTTATTTGAATTTACTGCAGCATCTTCTGATAACGCTAAAAATAATGAAGTAACATATTTTTGTGCTTTATCTCTTTTTACTCCTTTTTTAACTAACCAATTTACCATTATTCTTAACAACTCATAAAAAGAAGCCATCATGCCTGAAGTAGTCCAAAAATTTATAGATGATTTTTCATTTTTAATTTCAACTGTTGTTCCAATATTATTAAAAAAATCTTTTACTTTTTTATTTGGTGGACAAATAGGAACTGGTCCTTTTTTTAATGATATTGGAGGTAAAGGTATCGCTCTTATAATATTTAATTTAACTTTGATCATTTTTTTTAGCTGGGGCAATGTGATCGTTGATATGAAACTAATAACAGTTTGATTTGATCTAAATTTAAAACTTTTGATAATTTTTCTTCCTACATTAGGAGTAACTGATAAAAAAATCCAATTACATTCATCAACTATTTCTTGATTATTTTTTGCTATGATAATTTTCTTAAATTTTTTTTTAAGTTTTTTTGCAATTAGTTTATTTCGTGATGAAATTAATATTTTTTTATAATATATTTTTGAATTACATATTCCTGTAATTACTGATGAAGCTATTTTACCAGTACCTATAAATCCTAATTTCATAATTTTACTATACCAACAAAATTATTGTTTTATGTAAAAAAAAACCCCCTTGCGGGGGTTTTTAAATTTTATTAAATTTTAATAGTTTTATTAAAATGCTTTACCTATCGAAATTTTTCCGTGAGTATGAGATATATCACCTTTGATAGTTGAAGCTGCATCTGAACCTGTTGATTTTAAAACAACTTCTTCATAGTCTGTATAACCAACTTCACCTCTGAAAAATAGTCCATTGTCATTCGTTTTTTGAAATCCAAGAGCGACTGTTCCAAAGCTAACTGAAGCATTTCCATATTTTGCACCTGTTCCTAATTTTTCGTTTGTTTCAACGTCAACAGAACCAGCACCTAATTTTAGGTAACCTGCGCTCATAACTGGAAGTATTGCATATGCAGTTACGTGACCAGATATTTCAGCTTGCGCTTTTTGAGATACAGTAGATGAACCACTAGTTAATTTATCAGTTCTAGATGTCGTCTTAGCTCCTATTTCTGCTTCACCAGGAATTAATGCAACACCAACTGCAAAACCATTATCATTTTGAGCTTCAATAAAAATTTCTCCAACAGTAGCGTCTTCTGAAACTTTTGTCATAGACCCAACATTGTTAGTCTTAAGTTTTTCAGAACCAGACGTTTCAATGTCCAATTGCTTTAAACTAATACCAACGTTAACACCAGCTTTTGCTCCAATCGTTAGGAACATAAAAGTAGTAATTAGTACTAATATTTTTTTCATAATTTCCCTTACTTATTCTTGTTTATATATATATATATTATTTGAGACTTCTAACATGATTCTATCAATGTTATCTACTCACTAATTTTATATTATAGTAGTTGTAATTAAAAAAAATCAATAAAATCAACATTAATTTGTTGTAAAAATATCACAGTTTTAATAAAAATTAGCTAATAAATTGTACAAAAGATCTATTTTAATCAAAAAATTTAAGAAATTATTTTAATAAATCCTGCAATTTATTTTCTTTTTCTAAAGCTCTAACTTCGTCATAACCACCAATATGCTGCTCATCAAAGAATATTTGAGGAATAGTTCTTTTGCCATTTGATTTTTTGATCATTTCATCCATTGAACCATTAACTTTTGAGATGTCTATTTCTCTATACGGGGCATTATTTCTTTTTAGCAATCTCTTTGCTGCGTCACAATAATTACAATGAGGACCTGTATAAATTGTAATTTTTTTCATAGACTATAGATAATCTTCTTTTTTAATTTTACTAGTAATTTGTTTTCTAGAATATTCAAATTTTTTTCTGTGTTTTATGCTTTTTTCATGAACTCTTTTTCTCCATAGTCTGAATGATGTTGGTTTGAGAGATCGTCTCATAATTTTAATAACGTCTGATTCTGAATTACCTGTTCTTTTTTTAATTTCTTCAAAAGTAATCCTGTCTGCCCATGCCGCCCAAATAACCCAATCTGGACTTTCGACCTTTGGTTCGGGATTTTTGACTCGAGTGATAGGGGTGTGACCCTTTTTTTTCATAAATTCCTTATATTTTTAAAAAAACAATAATGCATTTTTTTTTGGATCTGATATATTATATGAGATAGTCCTTCTTAGCCATCTTTAGCTCCCGGTTTTTTTGGACTATCAAAAAAATCATTTTTCTATTTTTTTTTAAATACTAAGCAAACACCATTATTGCAATATCTTTTGCCAGTTGGTTCTGGTCCATCTTCAAAAATATGTCCATGATGACCACCACATTTTTTACAATGATATTCTGTTCTAGCATATCCTAAAAGATAATCTGTTTTAGTTTCAAAAACATCGGGCAAAGATGTGTAAAATGAAGGCCAGCCAGATCCACTCTCATATTTAGTATTAGAGTCAAATAATTTTTCTCCACAATTTGCACAATGATAACTGCCTTCTCTCTTTTCATTGTTTAATTCACTTGAGCCTGGTGCTTCCGTTCCGTCTTCAAACAAAACTAATTTTTGCTCAACCGTAAGGTCTTTATTAATCTTTTTTGTCATAATTATTTTTTTTGAATATAAAATTAAAATCTATTTTTTTTTCTAAGATATAACCATTTCTTTCTATTATTTCATTTAATTTTTTATTAACTATTTTTGCTTGATCATTGTGATCAATCATTTCAATACAAATAAATTTGATATTATATTTTAAAAAGTCAATTGAATTAAGAATATTCAATTCATGGCCCTCAACATCAATATTCATAAAATCAATATCATTAAAGTTATGGCTATCTAGTATTTTGTCCAATCTTCTCGTTTTTATTGTTTGCTTAGATATTTCTTCCTCCTTAAGGTTGTGATGATTTTTTAAAAAAGAGAGGTGGTTAACTTCTAAAGTATTCTGCGTATTTAATTCATCAACAAAATATAGTGTCTTATTTTCTTCATTGTTAGATATCGCTGCATTTATATTAATATCCTTAGACCTTGTAAAATTAAATAAATCTATAGCTAAGGGATTTAAGTCTATATTTATTCCATGCCATACACTCTTATACATTTCATATGTATTATTATGTCTTGTTGGATGAAAACACCCAATGTCTACAAATTTTCCCTTATATCCTTTGTCAAAAAAACTTAGAATAAATTTTTCTTCACCAAACTGAGAACCATTATTTAAAAACTTATAGTTTCTGATATAAATATTATAAAAATAATAAAAATTTTTTAAAAAAGGATATTTTTTTACTAAATTAAGAAATTTAGATTTTGAAGATTTCATAAAATATTTACTCAATAATTCGCAGTGGTTTACCAGCCACACAAGCTTCTAATCCTTCGATCATCTGTGTATAAAATACGCTATAATTTTCAGCTGTTACATAGCCAACATGAGGAAGTAATAATGCATTAGGTAAAAATCTTAACTTATTATTTTCCGGTAAAGGTTCTTTTTCATATACATCCAATCCTGCACCAGCAATAACATTGGTTGATAAAGCAATAATTAAATCATCTTCATTTATGATAGATCCTCTAGAAGTATTAATCAAAAAGGCAGTTTTTTTCATCATATCAAGTTCTTTTAATTTTATCAGTTCTTTATATCTATCTCCTCCTTGAACATGAATAGATAAAAAATCAGAAGTTTTGAGTAAGTCTTCTTTGCTATAAGGAAGTACGTCTAATTTTTTACAGATATCTAAATTTAAATTTTCACTCCAAGCAATAACTTGCATTCCAAAAGCTTTACCAATTTTTGCAACTTCTGAGCCAACTCTTCCTAAGCCAATTATTCCCAAAATTTTACCCTTCAATTCAAATCCGATAGTTGTTTGCCAATAACCTTGGTACATGTTATCTATTTCTTCTTTAAAATTTCTTGCTAAGCCTAAAATTAAACCCCATGTTAGCTCAGAAGTTGAAGTAAAATCTATTTCTGTGCCACAGACTATAACTCTTCTTTTTTTAGCTGCCTGCAAATCAACTGCCTTATTTCTTGTTCCGCTTGTTATGATGTACTTAAGATCATTAAGATTATCAATTAAGTTTTTAGTAATAGGCGTCCTCTCTCTCATAATTAACAAAGCCTCAAAATCTGATAATTGATCAATAGCATCAGCCTCATCATCAAATGGTTTGTTAAATATCTTAAATTCATATTTGCCAGATAGTTTCTTTAAATCTACAAATTCTTGTGAAACATTCTGATAATCATCCAATATCGCAACTTTAAGCATTTTTAACTTCCTTATTTGACAAAAATAAACCTAATATAATCAAAATTGAACCAATCAAATGAAAAAATTGGAATTGCTCATTAAAAAATATTATTGCCATTATTGTGCTAAATAATGGAATTAATGATAAAAAAATTCCAGCTCTATTAGCCCCTATAATTGATACAGCTCCAGCCCAACAATAATATGAACCAATGCTAGGAAATAAAGCTAAAAAAATAAGAATATAAATAAAATTTATATCAAACTCTATAACCTGGCCTTGCGATAATTCATAAAAATACTGAGGAAATACAAAAATTAAACCAAATGTACATAAAACTTGAACAAGTGTAAGAAGTGGTAAAGTGAAATTTTTTTTCTTCAAAAAAGATGAATAGAGACCCCAAGTAATTACTGCCCCAATCATTACTAGATCTCCTTTATTAAAATTTAATGAGAGTAAAATACTTAAATCAAGTTTTGTAATTATTGATAATATTCCAAACACTGAAAGAATAAGTCCAAAAATTTGAAATTTATTAGTTTTTTCAATTTTAAATAAAAAACATAATAAAATAATCATTCCTGGAATGGCAGTATTAAAAAGAGATGCATTAATTACCTGAGTATGAACTAAAGCTAAATAAGTAAAAGAGTTGAATAAACCAACGCTTGTTAAAGATAAAAAAAATAATAATGGTAAGTTATTTAAAATTACATTTTTATATTTTGATATTTCCTTAAATGTAAAAGGTAACAAAATTAACCATACAAGTGACCATCTAAAAAATACTAGTGACATTGGTGGTATATTTGTAAGAGAAGCAAATTTTCCTATCATAAAATTTCCAGCCCAAAATAATGTTGCACAGACCAACATTATATATGCCTTGGTATTTTGCATAAATTAATTAAATCTTATCGAGCTATAAGGTTCTAAGTTTAAATTGGTATTTTGATTAGCTATCATTCCAGAAACAATTTTTCCAGATATTGGACCCAATGTCCATCCTAAATGATGGTGACCAAAGCAATAAAATACATTCTTATAGTTTTTTGAAGGCCCCATTACAGGTAAAAAATCTGGCAAAGTTGGTCTAAAACCTAACCATTCATCTTCATGTTTAGGTAAATCACCCAACATATATTTAGCATTATTAATTAAATTTTTTATTCTTGATTTTGAAAGAGGATTATTTAATCCTCCAAATTCTACAGTTCCAACTACTCTTAGACCCTGTTCCATTGGAGTAATACCAAATCCTCTATTAGAAAAAATAACTGGTCTTTGCAAAAGATGATCACAATTCTTAAAGTGAATATGATAGCCACGTTCTGTATCTAAAGGTATTTTTTCACCTAAATTATCAGTTAATTTTTTTGAGAAAGCGCCACAAGCAATGACCACTTTATCAAAATTATATTTTTGTTTCTCTGTTATTAAAATGGGATTTTCTTCAACAAATTTTATATCCTGAACATTTAGTTTATTAAATTTTCCTCCTTTTTTTAAAAAAAGTTCAAAAAACTTTAATAAAATTTTTTTTGGGTTTTTTGTATGTCTAGCATAAGGATAATAAACTCCAGCATGATAAAAAGGTTTGATATTAGGTTCTAAATCATGAATTTCACTTTTATTAACAAGTTGTTGTTTTACACCTAGTTCTTCTCTTACCCGGATCTCTAGCTCTCTACTTTTTAAATCTTTATTATTCCATATGTAAAGAATTCCCTTATTTTCAACTAAATCTTCTAAATTAACTTCACTAAATAATTCATCATAAGCTGGCAAAGCTAAATCTAAAATTTGATGCATATTTCTTGCTGTATGCATCATTTTATTCTTAGATGTATTTAAAATAAATTTAATAAACCATGGGATCATTTTTGGCACATAATTCCATTTAAGAGCCAAAGGCCCAGTTGAATTTAAAAGCATTGCAGGGACATCTGCTAAAACATCAGTTCTATTTAATGATAATGAGGCGTAAGGTGAAAAGTGACCGGCATTTCCATATGAGGCAACGGGACTTCCAGGTTCTTCTCTATCAAAAATTGTTACATCAAAACCTTTTTTTTGGAGAAATAATGCATTAGAAATACCTTGAATTCCAGCACCTATAACTCCAATTCTCGATTTTTTTTTCATAATAAACATATATTAATTTTTTAAAATAAATTTTTCTAGTGGCAAATTATACAAACCTAACTAAGAGATGTTTATGCTATTAATTGTTTGTTATGAATTTTAGCACTCATTACGATGCCGAATCCAATCATAGTTGCCAACATTGAGGATCCTCCGTATGACATTATTGGCAAAGGTGATCCAACTATTGGAAGCAAACCTAAAACCATTGCCATGTTTACAACAACATAAAAGAAAATTGCAGAGCCATAACCATAGCAAAAAAGTTTAGCGAAATAGCTTTTAGAGATGTAGCCTACTTTTATAACTCTATAAATTATGGTTACGTAGATCAACAAAAGAAACAAGGCCCCTAAAAGACCATGTTCCTCTGCGAATAAGGTATATATGAAATCAGTATGTTTTTCAGGCAAAAACTCTAAGTAACTTTGTGTTCCCTTCAAAAACCCTTTTCCTGTCAATCCACCAGAACCAATAGCAATTTTTGATTGAATAATTTGATAACCAGCTCCTAGCGGATCTCTATCGGGGTCTATAAATGTTAAAACTCTCGTCTTCTGATAGGGTTTTAAAAAAGCAACAGCAAAAGGTAATGAAATTAATAAAGTTATAAAAGAATAAATAAAATATTTAATGTTCAGTCCTGCAAGCCAAACTACAACTAATCCACTTAATGCTATTAATATTGCGGTTCCCAAATCAGGTTGGCTAATAACAATCATAACTGGTAAAATTAAAATAACACAAGAAATCAAAATTCCTTGAAGAGAGTTGATCTTATTTAATTGTATACGATGATAATATTTCGCAAGACAAGCAATAATCGCAACTTTCATCAATTCAGATGGTTGTAAATTAATAAAATATAAATTAATCCATCTTTGCGATCCTGACGCCTTAACTCCATACATGGAAGCCCAAACCAAGGAAATTAAAATGATTAAATAAAATACGTAAGAAAAAAAGTGCCAAAATTTTATATTTAAAAATGATAGAATAATCATCATGGGGAAAAAAATTAAAAATTTTAATATATGGCTTTTGGTATGAAATAAAAATTCTCCTCCATCAGTAGAATACATTGATAAACTACTAATAAATCCTAATAGTAAAATACACATAATTAGAATGTAATCTAGATTTCTTAACTTTTGAAAAAATGACAATTGATTATTAAGAGATGATTGTAACATTTATGCCTTCAATGATTCTTTAATTCTTATTTTTTCCCGTATTTCGTGTCTATCAATAATCAATTTAAAAAGTTTTTTTGCTATTGGCGCAGCTGTTGCACTTCCAGATCCACCATGCTCAACAACAACGCTAAGAGCATATCTTGGATTTTTATATGGACCAAATGCAATATATAAAGCATGATCTCTCTCATTATAGGGAATTTCTAATGTTTTTAATTCTAAAGCTCTTTGTTCCTCTGTTATCCGCTTAACTTGTGATGTTCCAGTTTTACCAGCGAACTGATATTTTGGATCCTTTATTCGTGATGAATAAGATGTCCCTCTTACTTCATTTGTTGATGCAAACATTGCTTCTTTTACAATATTTATATTTTCAAAATTTTCATATAAAGTTTCATATTTTTTTTCTTTATTAATAGAAAAAATTTCCTCAGTTGCTGATGCTAAACTATTTTTTATTTCTTCTTGATTTTTAAAATTTTCTTCCATTAAATTTTTAATTTCTTCAAGAGTTTCATCATTTTCATTAACAACTATTTTTGGGTAAATTTTATGTCCACCATTCGCTAATTGAGCTGTCATTAAACATAATTGCAAAGGTGTAGTTTGCATATAGCCTTGACCAATTCCTGTAATCAATGTTTCACCTATAACCCAACCTTTACCTAAATTATTTATTTTCCATTGAGTGTTAGGTATTAGTCCTTTTTTTTCAATTTCATATGTGTCTCTTAAAACTTTTTCTTCTAGTCCAAATTTTAAAGCAGTTTTTTTTAATCTGTCTACACCTAGTTTTCTGGCTATTTCATAAAAATATGTATCACAAGATTGTTTAACTCCCTCTCTTAAATCTACAACTCCATGTCCTTTTTTTTTCCAGCAATGATAAGTTTGACCATACATTTCTATTTTTCCAGTGCAATTGACTTTAAAATTTTTGCTTATAATTTTATTTTCTAGTGCTGAAAGAGCTACTATTGGTTTTATTGTGGAACCTGGTGAATATAGGCCAGATAATGTTTTATTAACAAGTGGTTTTAAAGGATTATTTCTTATTAATTGCCAATCATCTTGACTTATACCAAAAAGGAATAAATTTGGATTAAATGAAGGAGAAGAATGCATTGCAATAATTTCACCAGTATAAATATCCATTACACTTATTGATCCCGCCAAATCTTTTAAAAGTTTATTGGATAGTTTTTGAACTTCAGTATCTATAGTTAATTTAATTTTTTCACCTGGTTCGCCTTCTTCATGATCAATTTGATTAATTCTTTTGCCATATGCATTTACTTCATATCTTTGTACTCCATTTGTGCCTAGTAGTTTATCTTCAAATGATTTTTCAAGCCCTATTTTTCCGACTTTTAAACCTGGAACGTGATTATTTTGAATAACTTCATTATTCAGTATATCTTTTTCACTAGCTTCACTTACATACCCTAAAACATGTGTAAAAGTTTCATCATAAGGATAATTTCTAGAAATTGATAAAACAGGTT
>MDTB01108632.1_pt1 | contig 13313 bp, 14 predicted proteins | sample 811161 | NCBI WGS metagenome assembly MDTB01 (sample SAMN05326650, study PRJNA326480) | marine metagenome | isolation source: seawater | place: Mediterranean Sea | collected 2009 | reverse complement strand
CATTTACAATTACTTTAATCATACCCTACTCCGTTCATTAATTTTTTCTAATACCTTATCAAAAATTGCATCGATGGATTGACCATTTGCAGGAATTACCACCATTCGATCTGAGTGAAGTTGTGCACGTTTTAAATAAGCGTTCCTCACCCGCTCATGAAATGATAACTGTTCATTCTCAAAACGATCAAGTTTTGCTCGTGCTTTCGCACGTTGTAAACCTTCTTCTGGCGACAAATCCAATAAAAAAGTTAAATCAGGCTCTATTGCGCGAGTTAACCGGATAATATCCAAAATATCTTGCTCATCATGTTCTCGACCACCATATTGATAAGCATACGTGGAGTCAATGTATCGATCACAAACCACCCAATCCCCGCGCTCAAGTGCTGGTAAAATGACTTGATTTAAATGCTCAGATCGGTCCGCCGCAAATAAAAAAAGTTCCGTCCGATTGGATGAAATGTCCGATTGATTGGCCAACAGTAGCTCTCTTAAAATTTGACCAATTTTAGTTCCACCCGGCTCACGAGTTGAAATATATGAAATGGACCGAGCATCCAACCATTCAAGCAACCGCTCACGTTGTGTTGACTTACCAGATCCTTCAATTCCTTCAAACGTTATAAACATTATGAATTATTAACCGAAGTTAATTGCGGGTAAACACGCACACGACGATTCGGTTCTTCTCCAATACTAAGGGAACTTAAATTGCGCTCAGATGCAATCCCATGTTGCAACCGCCGTTGATACGCATTTCGTGGGGCTGCATCAAACGCACGCTTTTCTGACATCACGCGATCACAAATACTATTAATTTCATTTACAACATCGTCATGAACAGCATCATCTGATTGATCCAACTGAAAGTATTCACGTAAAAACTCCTGCAAACATTTTTGGGAATTTGACTTTATAACATGAACTGGAACACGGTGACCTTTTAATAACTGTTTAACTTTTTGGTTTGACTTTACCTGAGACTGAGTGGTTATCAATAAATCAGCCTGAGCAATCGTATGAGAAATATCAGCTGCAACATTTAGGTCACGAATTGCGGCATAAAGTTTATCTCGGTTTATAGCAAAAGGAAAAATGGTTGTTAAGGTGTCTGGCGAGTAATGAATGGTTTGATCAAATTGATCAGACCAATGAATACTCTCATCCTCTTTCACAATTTCACCTTGATCCAATTGACGAATTTCGGGCTTATATTCTTCACCTCTCAAATAAAGATCAACCACTTTTGCAACATCTTTATAAACAGACACATTATGGCGATGTTTAATCTCAACGATGAAATCAAACGTGGGATGCGCTTTTCTCTCCAGTACTGTTTTTTGAGAGCCCCTCATTTTGGCTTCTTCATCCCCCAGAATAACAGATTGAATGCCACCCAATAAATCAGAAAGTGTTGGATTTTTTAAAACATTTACAAAGTCATCGCCATGAGCGGTACCGATCAGCTGAACGCCACGTTCCGCAATGGTACGAGCTGCTTTAGATTCGAGCTCAGTTCCAATTTCATCAACTACAATCACCTGTGGGGTATGATTTTCAACCGCTTCAATCATTACCTTATCTTGAATTTCAGGTGAAACGACCTGCATACGACGAGCATAACCAATGCCGGGATGAGGAATATCCCCTTCCCCTCCAATTTCATTTGAAGTATCAATAACCATAACCCGTTTATCACATTCCATCGACAAATAGCGTGCGGCTTCTCGTAACTTGGTTGTTTTACCAACACCCGGAGGACCTAAAATAAGCAGATTTTTTCCTTCAGAAATTAAATCTTCAATTAATTGTGTCGAACCAATCACAGCACGACCAACACGAATCGATAAACCCAAAACTTTATGTTGTCGATTTCGAATGGCTGAAATTCGATGCAACGTGCGTTCAATACCCGCACGATTATCGGAATTAAAATCACCAATATTTTGAATGACATGATCAAGGTCTTCTTTTTTAACATCTGAAAAATGTGTTAATCGCTCATGTTGACCATCAAAACGAATCGAAGGAGGATGGCCAATATCCATCACAACTTCATATAAATTATTTATATTTTCATGCAACTTTAAATAATTATGAATCGTTTCTGGCAAAACATTCAATAAGCGATCAATATCTTCTTCAAAATGAATAATTTTCTCATCAATCATAGTTTTTGTTTCCCTTCAAATGCTTTATCAATTGTTACTTCATCAAGATAAGCCAAATCGGAACCAATCGGTATACCTTGAGCAAGTTTGTAAATGTTGACATTTTTATTGGCGAGTAACTCTTGCAAATAGAGATTTGTCGTATCACCTTCAACGGTTGGGTTTAATGCTAAAATTATTTCAGTAATTTGTTGGGTGTCAATACGTTCGACCAATTCTTTAAACCGAAGTAATTCTGGATACATACCATCCAATGGCGAAATAACGCCACCTAAAACATGAAACAACCCGCGGTATGATTTCGACTGCTCGATGCTCAAGACATCTTTTGGCTCAGCAACTACACATATGGTATTTTGCTTACGTGATTCATCTTTGCATATATGACATGTTTCATCCCAAGTTAAATAAAAACAGGTCTTACAAAACTTAATATTTTTCTTTGTATTCACCAATGATTCTGAAAAGGAAGTCACCTTCTCTTCAGACATCATAATGGTTTCCAGCGCCAATCGCTGCGCTGTTTTCTGCCCAATCCCCTTATATAACGAAAAATATTGTATTAGTTCATCTAAGGGAAATGGAGAGGATCCTTGGTTAAAAGAATTATCCAGGACCAGCGCCTCCAGAAAATAAACCACCGGTTACTGACTGTAATTTGTTGGTTGCTAAATCTTTTGCTTGTTTAATAGCTTTTGTAAATCCTTCCTTAACCGCTTTTTCAACGGTGGATTTTTGATTTTCAGTTAATAATGATGGATCAATTTCAAATTTAACCACTTTAAGTTCACCGGTAATTTCAATTTTTATTTTCCCATTCAATTCAGTAATTGGAATAACACTTCGTTCAAGTTCCTTTTGAACTTCTTCCATCATCCCCTTCATGTTTTGGGCTTCCTTCAATGCTTTTCCCATATTTTTAAATTTTTCTAACATAATTTACTCCTTCTTTACGTTTATTCTATTATTTGACCTTCAAACATTTCAATAATTTGATTCACTGTTTTGGATTTTACCGGAGGCGTATCCGTTGATGATGACAAATCAGCTTGTGAATTAGAATGTTGATAAATCTCATTCACATCAGAAATAACTGACCACATTGAAATAGCTTTATTGGTTTTTTGATTATATAAGCTTAAAAACTGTGTTTTAAACTTTGTTTCAGCTAACTTCTTTTTAAAAAACTGATACGTTTCCTCAAGAACCAAGTAAAGTTGATCCGCTGACTCAATAAGTTTCGCTGATTTTAAAACAGGCTCAAGCACTTTATATTCTTTGGCCATATGTAGCAAAATATCGTCGTGATCAGCAGACCCACCAGTAGCAGGCATTGCTTGTAATTTAATTTGCGGTTCTTCATGTGAAATCGATTTAACTGGAATGACATCTTTTGGTTCCGGCTTTGGTGTCTTTTGAGCTTGAAAATTGGTCACTGGTGGGGGCGAAACATCAACCTGAGAGTGTGATGTAAAAACGTTTTGTTTGGGTGGACCATCATCCGTTTCAGTCATTGAATTAATTTTTGACTGAAGCGAAATTTGAGCAAAAAGCGCTGGGGAAGGTTGTTGCTTTAAATACCCCATTTGATCACAAAACCATTGCAACCAAGTTGAAATAATTTTATCAGGCACATGAAAAGAATGCGCTTGTTTAATCAAAAGTGCATCATGCAAAAATAAAATAACATCTTCATACAATTGAAAAATATCCAATCCTTGACTCACGTGTCGGTGAAGAAGTTGCACGCTATCCAATTGATTGGAAAAACAAGCAGTTAAAAATTCAGTTAATTGCGTCTCATCCAACGTTCCAAGTAAACTTGAAACGTCATTTAAACCAAGCGTTTTGGATTCACTGATGCTCATTAATTGATCTAAAAATGAAAGAGCATCACGCATACCCCCATTGGCTATCTGAACTAATTTTTCTAATGCCGCTGATTCAATTTTATAACCTTCTTTTTCACAAATACCAGCAATGTGAGATTTGATCTGATCGGGGTTTAATAAACGAAAATGCAACGTTTGAGAACGCGATTGAATGGTTGCAGGAATTTTATGGAGTTCTGTCGTTGCCAAAATAAATAAAATATTAGCTGGAGGCTCCTCGAGAGTTTTTAATAACGCATTAAATGCACCCGTGGAAAGCATATGAACCTCATCAATAATAAACACTTTGCACTTCGTCTCCACGGGAAGAAACTGCACTTGTTCAGTCAATTGTCGCATATGATCAACACCTGTATGCGAGGCAGCATCAATTTCAACGACGTCAACACAAGACCCCTGCGAAATTTTCTTGCAAATATCACAATCTTCCATATTATCAATGGTTTTATTAACCATTTTAGCTAAGATACGAGCAGTCGATGTTTTTCCAGTTCCTCGAGGGCCTGAAAAAATATACGCATGATTTAAACGATCTAAAGTTAATGTATTTTCAAGGGTTTGAACAATATGGGATTGCCCAACCAACTCCGTCAAATTGTTCGAGCGATATTTACGATACAGGGTTTGATAAGTCATTTGGTAATGCGTTCCCCTTGATTCACAATCACACGAATCCCTCCACTTAAAGATATCTGAATACTATCAAATAAATCATGGGCTTTCATGTCACTCTTTTTAGCATCAAGTGCGATAAAAGAAGCCGAGTCACCCAAACTTAACGAATTCGATTCAAATAAGGCCAACGGTGAAGGACTGCTGAGTAAAAAATCATAACGGTCAAGCGCAAGATTTTCCTCTAAAAACAAATGAGACACGATGTGGAAATATGATCCCAATGTCTGAACATGAAAAGAATGATCAAAAAATGACTTTTCTTGAGAATCACCAACCACCGGTGAATGCAAAGCGGTCAGATGATCAACAAAACCTTTTGAAAGACTGCTCATAAGCTTTTTTCGAGTAACTTCAGACCGTAGCGGTGGATTAAACTTTAAATGTGTATTATAAGTTGCAAGTGCTTCATCTGATAAAACCATATGAAAAGGCGATGCGCCAACCGTTACATTTGGACGATGTGATTTAAACGATTGTATGCTTTCAATGGCATCAAAAGAAGATAAACACTGAAAATGAATTGGAACCTGTGTATGTTTTTTAACCATATTACAAACAAACTGCAGATGATTAACTTCGTGACTTTCGGCATCACCTCGAATTCCAATTTCAAAAGATGTTGCACCCTCATTTAAATGGGCGCCTCTGGCTTCCATCATAGTCATTGGTCCAAATACAATGGGAATATTTATCATGTCAACATAAGTTAGCGCTTGTTTAAACAACAATTCATTTTCAGTAATTCGATCAAAATAAATAGCATCTGCACCCGCTTGAACCAATAATGAAAGCTCAGAAAGTTCGCTCACTCCGTTATCTTTACTCGCACATGCAGCAATTTTTACATAAGGTGCCAAGTCACCTAAATTTGATTTAAGTTGCTTAATGTGTTCGGGTTGATCAATACAAAGCGTTGCACTATTTGGTAAATACATTAGGTTTATAATGCCTTTGGATTGAATCCATGCCGTATAATCAAAAACATCCAAAACAGCTGGGGCATAAATAAAATCAAACGTATTTGGCAATAGCATCGCATGGGTCACATCACAGATTTCAAGCGATGATTCATCTTCATCTGGAATATACCCAACACCAGCTATTTTAGCACCCTTAATAAGCAAATTTCGTACTGAAATTTTATTTTTTTCGTCTTTAACTTTTCCATTCACAATCGCTAAACTCATGCTTGACCTTCCATTAATATATTCAATAATGCCATGCGCACATATACACCATTTGAAACTTGATCTAAAATCACGTTCTTTTCACCATCTGCAACATCTGAATCAAGCTCTACCCCACGGTTTATTGGACCCGGATGCAGTATAACCGCATGTTTCTTGAGTAACGCTTGGCGCTTCGCTGTCAATCCAAATTGGTTTCGATATTCTCGTATGGATGGTAGCGCAATCCCATGTTGGCGTTCAAATTGGATTCTTAGCACATTGATCGCATCAACTTTTGGCAAGGCTTGATCAAGATCATTATAGACATGAACCCCCCATGTTTTTACAATTTCTGGCACTAAATTTGGTGGACCAGCCACACTAACTTGAGCACCAAGTTTTTTTAAGCCCCAAATGTTGGATTTAGCAACGCGTGAATGCATAATATCACCTAAAATAAGGACATGCTTACCATTTAAGTCATTGACATGATCTTTTAATGTAAAAAGATCAAGCAACCCTTGTGACGGATGCTCATGATATCCATCCCCAGCATTGATAACCGGTATTCCAACTTGTTGACTAATAAAATAAGGAATTCCACCATTGGAATGGCGAACAACCAGAGCCTGGGCACCTAACGATTCAATGTTTCGCATCATATCAACCAGTGACTCACCTTTGGTCAAGGAACTATTTTTAACATCTAACATCATTGGAAATGCATTTGATCGTTGAGTTGCCATTTCAAATGATAAGCGTGTTCGGGTTGAAGGTTCAAAGAAGACATGGACAACGGATTGTTGTTTCAAATCAACTGAAATTTTTCCTTGCTTGATGTTGTGAGCTGTATCTAAAATATGTGTAATTTGATCTGCACTTAAAAACCGAAGTCCGATACAGTGATTGATTCGTTTGGCCATTAAAGTTAAATTATAAATAAAATACGAATCAAATTCAATGAAGACACATGGAAATAATCGATACAACATATTTTTTTAATACGCCGCTTAAATCAACGTCGATTGAAGATATCCCTCATTTGGTAGAAAACAATCTTACACTTGAAGACAGTGACTCGATGTATGACACCTGGGTAAATCCAGAAAATTTAAAAAACTTTGCTCCGATAAAAAAAGAAGACTTGATAAAGAAATCAGCAGAGGCGAATGAAATCCAACTCACTTTAAAAAAAGAAAAATCACGTAAATTTATCAACAACTTAATGAAACAACATAGCATTCAAATCAGTTTATTTGAGGCTATTTTATTGCACAGCACACTCAAAAACCCTCAAAAAACAGATTGGGATGAAAGTTTTATTTCAAATAAAAACGAAACCAACATTTATGAGTTAAAAAATAAAAATTTCATTTATAAAATTTGTCATAATACCCAAAATCAGGAAATTAACGTGCATCATAATAATCAATTAAAAGGTGAATTTAAAATCGATATTGAAAAACAAGTCATTGAAAAAATCCAAGGTTGCTTTGATAAGAACAAATTCGTAATCGATCCAATATGGGTTCAGAAACAAACAACAATTGACGCAGTAAAGTTGTTGCTTGGTGAATTTAAAACTGAAATTGTTCATCACCCAAAGCATAAACAAACACTGTGGCGAGGGAATAACAAGTCATTAATTATGGCCATTTCAATGAATAAAACTTATCAAATTAATCGAAACCTGTTTGTCAATTTAAAAACATTTGAATGGCCAAAAATAAAAGTTAAAACCATACAGTGGCATTGCCCTTGGCTTTATTTCCCAATTCAAGGACGCTATTTTATTTCAGAAAGCTAATCTCATCATGTCACTACTCCATCTTTCAGTATCAGAATTTAATGAAATTATGGCAGATATTATCCAAAATCAATTAAAGTTATCTCAACTGTGCTTATCTGGAGAAGTCACCCAAATGAACTTCTACAGCCAAAGAAAACATCTGTATTTCACTCTGACACATAAAAATTCACATATTCAATGCGTGATTTATAATCAACATTTAAAAAAACTCCCACTCATTGAAAAAGGCATGAAATGCAAAGTTATTGGACAATGTCAGTACTTAAAAAACAAAGGTCAACTTATATTCTCCGGCGTTTCTATTTTACTTGATGGGACAGGAGAAAAAGACGAAATCTTCAAAAAACGACTGGAAAAATTCAAAAAAGAAGGCAAACTTTCTCAGAAAACATCAGATCAAATACCAAATATAATCGAAAAAATTTGCATTATTACGGCTGAAAATTCAGCGGCTTATTTTGATATTTGTAAAATCATAAAAATGGAGCCCCACACCTTTGAAACATTCATCGTCCCGTCAGTTGTCCAGGGGTTACTTGCTCCCAATAACTTAGTAGATGCCATAGAAATTGCGGAATCCTACGCACCGGATTTAATTTGCATTTCTCGAGGCGGTGGTGCAGAACAGGATTTTGATTGCTTTAACTCTGAAATGGTTGCCAATGCATGCTATAAGAGTAAAGTACCCATCATTACTGGAATTGGTCATGAAATTAACACGACCCTGACCTGCCTTTGTGCCAATCAATATTTTTCAACCCCAACGGCGATGGCACAATGGCTAGTTCAACATTCAATGGAGCCATTAAATCATATCATTTCGGACATTGAATCTATTTATGATGGATTCATGGAAAGAATAAATGAAATGGAAATGCAATTAAATGACCTTCGTCAATTAGCAAATACCCACATTGAAGAGCACCTCAATGAACTCACACAACACATCAAATCAATGGCAATTGAAATTGAAATCTTAAATCCAATTAAAAAATTAAATAATGGGTTTATTTATTGTGAAACTGAAAATAAAAAAGCGATTAAAACTATCCACCAACTAACGAAGAATGATACTATATTTATGACATTAGCGAATGGAAAGGCTAAGGCAAAAATTAATCATGTCAGTAAAAAATGAAATCAAAGAAATTGAATTAATAATCAACGATTTAAAATCTTCAGATTTTGAATTTGAAGCACAAGTTGAAAATTATAGCATTGCGTTAACAAAAATAAATAAACTAACAAATAGAGTCAAAGAGCTGGATGACCAAATTAAAACAATTCAACAAAAAAACAATGGCGTTTAAAAAACTTCAAGCCAGTTATTTAACATCGTTCGAAAAAAAATTAAGAGCGTCGGTTGCATTTGATTTTTCAGATAACCGAAAAATCTTAGAAGAAGCGTTACTTTACAGTGTTACAACACCCGGAAAACGGATTCGCCCAATGATTTGCATGGCAACTGAAAAAAGCATCACAGGAAACTTTAATATCAGCATTCCAATCAGTATTGCTATTGAACTTATACATTGTTACTCACTCATTCATGACGATTTACCTGCCATGGACAATGATGACTTTCGTCGGGGAAAACCAACTTGCCATAAAGCCTATGGTGAAGACATGGCCATCCTTGCTGGCGATGTATTAAATACTTATGTTTTTGAATATCTTTCAAATCAATTGCCAAATTTCACATCGGATAAAAAAACATTATTAATCATCAAAACATTAGCAAATGCTTGTGGGATCAATGGCATGGCCGGTGGACAAGTTCTTGATTTAAAATCCAACTTATCCGATCGTGCCACTTTAAGTGAATTAAAACGAATTCATCAATTGAAAACTGGCGCCCTACTTAAATCATGTTTTACGTTGGTAAGTGAATCGCTCAGTGACGATGATGCGATTACAAAAATGATGGCCACGATTGGCGAAGAATTTGGACTATTATTTCAAATTGTTGATGATATCCTAGATGAAACTGGCAATTTAGAATCAATCGGAAAAAGCCCAGGGAAAGACGCCATGCAAAACAAATTAACCTATGTGTCTCTTTTAGGATTGGAGCAAGCAAGAGCAGAAGCAAAACTACATTATTTAAAAGGCATCAACTTATTAAAAGAACTGCCCTTGGATACAGAGGAGCTCAAAACAATATTCACCTATATTTACAATAAAGGAAATGAAAATAATGCGTAACATTATCATTGATTTTTACCCATTAATATCGTCATTAAGCGCAATGCTATTTTCCCAAATCATAAAATTAATCGCAATGGTCGCAGCTGGTAAAAACATAAAAGTTAGCACATTTACACGGTCGGGTGGCATGCCTTCTTCGCACTCTGCATTGATTACAGCAATTACGCTTTCAGTGGGGTTAAAAGAAGGATTTAATTCGTCATTCTTTTTTCTTTCAATCGTTTTATCTTTGGTTGTCATCTACGATGCAAGAGGCATTCGCTATACAGTAGGAAAACATGCAAAATTATTAAATACCAATATTTTGGAAGAAGAAACTCAAAAGCTAAATGAACATGTTGGTCACACCATGCCAGAAATCATCGCAGGGATTGCAGTTGGTGCATTTATCGCAATAGCTATGTATAATCTGACATTTTTTTAGTACAATTACAAAAATGCCAAAAATGTTATTAGACTCACTTAATTTTCCAAAAGATCTTAAAGAATTATCTCATAACCAATTGCGTCAATTGTGTGATGAAATTCGAGAACGACTCATTGACGTAACAAATACAGTTGGCGGACATTTGGCTTCAAATTTAGGGGTTGTTGAATTAACAGTAGCCCTACATACATTATTTAACAGTCCAGAAGATAAATTCCTCTGGGATACATCACATCAAACCTATGTGCATAAAATGTTAACGGGTCGCTTAAATCAAATGTACTCAATCAAACAATACAAAGGGTTATCTGGGTTTGCGAAAATCACTGAAAGTGAACATGATATTTTTGGAGCGGGACATGCCTCAACGTCACTATCTGCAGCAGTTGGTGTAGCTCAAGCAAGAAACGCTCAAAATTTGGATTATTCAGTTGTTTGTGTAATGGGTGATGGCGGATTATCCGGTGGAATGGCCTATGAGGCATTGAATAACATCAAAGAATTAAAAGGCAATTTCATTTGTGTTTTAAACGATAATGACATGTCAATATCACCACCCGTTGGTGCAATGGCAAATTATATTACATCAATTCGAACAATGAAAATATACGATGGTGTTAAAACAAAATTCGAACGTATTTTCGATCGAATCCCTAAAATTGGATCACCGCTAAAAAGGCGAATTGAAAAAACAGTGGAACGTTTAAGAAACACACTTTTGGATGTACCAACAGGTGTCTTGTTCGAAGAATTTGGTTTTAAATACTTAGGGCCGATAAATGGGCATGATTTATTGAGTATTATGGCCGCTTTGCGATATGCAAAAACATACAAAGGCCCAATCATGATTCACATTATTACGACAAAAGGAAAAGGCATGGATGTGGCAGAAAAAAATCCTGTAAAATACCACGGTGTGTCTGCACAACCCAAAAAAAATGCAACGCCAAAGCCAAAACGGCCCACATACACTCAATGTTTTGGATCTGAGATTATTAACATTGCCAAACAAAATGAAAAAGTACATGTTATTACACCAGCAATGCGCGAAGGAAGTGGGCTTGTTGAGTTTGAAAAAGCCTTTCCTGATCGCTACTATGATGTTGGCATTGCTGAAGAACATGCGGTAACATTTGCTGCAGGTTTATCAAAAGGTGGCGTAAAGCCTGTGTTAGCAATTTATTCTACATTTTTACAACGTGGCTTTGATCAAGTGATCCATGATGTTTGTCTGCAAAAATTATCCATGGTCTTTGCGATTGATCGTGCAGGATTGGTTGGCGCTGATGGGCCGACACATCATGGAGTTTTTGATTTTAGCTACCTTTTACTGATCCCAAATATGGTCATTTGTGCACCAAAAGATGGAACTGAACTAAAAGAAATGCTTCAATGGGCCGTTAAAGAAGATCGAATTATTAGTATTCGCTATCCAAGAGGTGAAGTCCCAATTGAAGATGGAACAATTAAATCACCAATCAAGTTTCAGAAAAGTGAACTCATGATTAATCCAAAATCTGATGATATCGATGTACTGATTTTAGCAACGGGTAATTTTGTTTGGCCCGCAAAAAAAATTGGTGACGAATTAATTGAAGAAAATGAAGCTTCAGTATGTGTTGTCAATTTGAGATTTATCAAACCACTAGATAAGACTGCCTTGGAACCATTAATAAAAAGATCAAAAACAGTTGTAGTGATTGAGGACGGGGCAAAAGTTGGTGGTGTATATAATTATATTCTAAATACATTTAGTCATTTAAATAAACCACTGAGTGATTGGCTGTCTTTTGCCATCCCAGATCGATTTATTGATCATGGACCGGTCAATGATTTGTTCAAAGAAATCAATCTTCATCCCGACCAAATAAAGGCCAACCTTAAAGAAAAAATTAGAGTTAAACTATCATCATCCCATTCTTAATTGAATGAACTCAGCTTTTGATTTAGATTTTAAAAAACGATTGCTTTTGACCTGATTTTCTAAATTATCCGTTTTCTTTAATGCATAGTGATGACCAGGATAAATAATAGTATCACGAGGGAGTTGTTTGATGCGTACAAGTGAATCATACAAAGCGTTTGCATCAGATCCAGGCATATCTGCGCGACCACAACCATCAATAAATATTGTATCACCAGCAATTAAATGGGGTGAAAAATAGAAACAACACCCGCCAGGAGAATGGCCTGGCGTATGATACACTTGCCAGGAAGATTGACCAAGCGAAAGCAACTGGCCATCATGAATTTCACGAGGATTTGAAACATCAATAACATCAATTTCTTCTTTATGAACAAAAACTGGAATGGCGTTAAATGCTGTCTCACACTGACTTAAACCCTGAATATGATCGTAATGAGTATGAGTTAACCAAATCGCTTCCGGCTGAAGAGTGTGATCAGTTATAAATTGAATCAATCGATCAACCTCCCATGTTGGATCAATGATAACTGCGAGTTTAGACACCTCATCTGCAATAATGTATGACATGTTATTCATGGGACCACATTGAAAAGAATGTATTTTAATCGACATGTTATCAGTATAATAAAAAAGTTGAAGAATCAAAATAAACAACAAGAATCCCTTTTTTTTTCAATTTACAGTCTGATATTATAGAGTAGTGATTTTTCTTGAACTTGTACCAAATGAATTGAATAAATTATTAAAAGATAGCGAATGGGCAATTTCATCATTTAATGATATTCAAGGAATCAACATTCCCGATATTTTAAGTATTAAAAACCGCAGTTATGACATTGTTCCCCACTTATCTAAACAGGCCATCCATAATATTCCCCATATCAGAGTCTGTGACTTTAAGTTGGAAGCATTAATGAATCTATGTCAAAATTTATTAGCAAAAAATGTAAAAAATATTCTTTTAATTTCTGGAGATCCCCCACCAAACCCACTTCAACCAGTATATAAACACAATATTAAAGAAGTGATTT
>MDTB01134408.1_pt1 | contig 13314 bp, 14 predicted proteins | sample 811161 | NCBI WGS metagenome assembly MDTB01 (sample SAMN05326650, study PRJNA326480) | marine metagenome | isolation source: seawater | place: Mediterranean Sea | collected 2009 | reverse complement strand
TATGTATTGGTATTTATGAATAAATCTCCTCTTTTATTGGTCTTAGCGATGACGCTAAGCGGTTGTCAAACACTGACAACGTTAAACACAGATTCACAAGATCAAGCCCAAAACCAGCTTGAAGGCGCTAGCCCAAATGATATTAGCACTGCATTAATGATGAATGCGCAATATCAACAAGTAAACGACATCGAAGAAGAAGCCCCCGTGTTTGACGATGTTTGGGAGCGTATTCGTTACCAATTATCTATAGATATTCCACAAAACCGCCCTGTGGTCGCTGAACGAAATTATTATGCACGTCATCAGGCTTACCTAGATCGTATTTCTAAACGTGCTGAGCCGTATTTACATTTTATTGTTGAAGAAATTGAAAAGCGTGAAATGCCTATCGAAATTGCACTTTTACCCATTGTAGAAAGTGCGTTCGACCCTTATGGCTATTCGCACCGAACTGCATCGGGTATTTGGCAATTTATGCCTGCAACTGGTGAGCGTTTCGATTTAAAACAAAACTGGTGGTATGACGGTCGTCGCGATATTGTTCAATCTACTCGCGCAGCGCTTGATTATCTTTCGTACTTGCACAAAACCCTTGAAGGTGATTGGCTAAACGCAATTGCCGCCTATAACTCAGGTGAAGGCCGCTTGCTGCGAGCGATTAAAAAGAATCGTAAAAAGCATTTACCTACCGATTTTTGGTCGCTAGATTTGCCTCGTGAAACCACCGCCTACGTGCCTAAATTATTGGCCTTGGCTGATTTGCTCAAACGTGCAGATGATTTTAATGTGTCGTGGAAGCCTATTATTAACGCGCAAGTGGTTGAAGTGGTTAATATTGAGTCACAAATAGATTTAGCATTGGCTGCGGATATGGCCGACATGACCCTCACCGAGCTATATCGATTAAACCCAGGATTTAACCGCTGGGCAACCGATCCTGATGGCCCACACTTTTTATTACTTCCTACCGATAAAGTAGAGCAATTCACTGAAAAGCTCACCGCCACAGCGGTTAAAAACCGTCTTCGCTGGCAGCAATATAAGGTAAAACGTGGCGATAGCTTGTCGGTGATTGCAGATAAATTTACCACTAGTATCAGCGCGATTAAGTCATTAAATAAGCTTAACTCAAACGTAATTCGTGTGGGTCAACAAATTTTAGTACCACTCACTGATGGTAAAATTAACAGTGAACATTTGCCTCAGCAAGTACGTGCGGCCGCTAATAAAAGTTTACGCACTAAACTTTCTCATACAGTAAAAAGTGGCGATACCCTTTGGGATATTAGCCGCGAATACGATGTAACTATGAGTGAATTAGCTAAGTGGAATAAGCTGAAGAAAAATGCAGTACTGCGCTTAAATCAAAAGTTGGTTGTTTATAAGTCAGCGAACCAGCCTAAAGAATCGGCGAATAACACTAATCGTACTATTACCTACAAAGTACGCCGAGGTGATTCTTTAGCGCGTATTGCGTCTAAGTTTAATTTAACAGTGAGCGATATTATTAAATGGAATAACCTTGCTGGGCAAAAATACTTACAGCCAGGACAAAAGCTTAAATTAAAAGTAGATGTAAGAAGTAGCTGATCCCTATTGTAATAAGCTGTTAAATAAAAAAGAGCGCATGCGCTCTTTTTTTGTGCCTGCTATAAACCTTAGCTTACAATGCCTAAAGGCTGTGCTGTTTGCCATGCACCGCGAGTAAAGTCGGGAATATCAATTGAGCGGCTACGCTCACTCACAGACAGTGCTGATAACGGTGAAATAACCGACCATGCTGCGCCATCGTAAACGTCCTGATCCAGCGGCTCGCCATTTCTTAGGCAATAAATCATTCGCCAAAACATTAAAAAATCCATGCCACCGTGGCCGCCATTACGCTGCGCTTCTTCACCCATTTTAATCCATAGGGGATGGTCGTACTGCTCATACCATGCGCTCATATCATAATCCCATTCATGAAAACTTGTTGATCCGCCATTTTCAAGTGCAATACGATTAGGGAAACCGGCAAACACACCATTCGTGCCTTGGATTAAGTTATGTCGAGAGTATGGCCGAGGGGTTGTTGTATCGTGCTGTACCATAATACTGCGCCCCTTGAGAGTTTTAATCAGTGTCGTGTTCATATCACCGGCAATATAATTAAGCTGATTACGGGAATGATCCGCTGCAAATTCGCGTTGTGCATACGCGCTTCTACCCAGCGAAGGAGAGCTCATTGAGGTTAAAAAATCAAACCTATCGCCACGATTTATATTCATATATTGCGATACCGGCCCTAATCCATGCGTAGGATATAAGTTACCATCACGTTTTGCATGCCATTGCGTTCGCCATGAGCCTGTTTTGTGCTCAAGCTCTTTCATTTGCCAACGAAGCTCATGAATATAGGCCGCTTCGCCATGTAACAGCTCCCCAAATACACCTTGGCGCACCATGTTTAATACCATTAACTCGTCGCGACCGTAATTCACATTTTCCATCATCATGCAATTTTTTTGAGTACGTTCGGCGGTATCTACAATCTGCCACATTTCGTCAACAGTCAGTGCCAGGGGCACTTCAACAAAAGCATGTTTTGCGCTGTTCATAGTATCGATAGCCATAGGTGCATGCCATGCCCAAGGAGTAGAAATAATGACTATATCTATGTCTTGTCGTTCAAGCATTTGTTGATAGGCGTGCTCACTGCCAGTATATAACGCCGGCTTAGCTACCCCTTTATCAACTAAATAATTAGCAGCTCGCTCTAGCACCTCAGTGTGCGTGTCACAAATAGCGACTATTTGCGTACCTTCTATATGACTCATACGCTTTACATGTCCATAACCGCGCTGACCCACACCAATAAAGCCCACTCTAACCACATCCATTTTGGGCGCGACTAAACCAATAACGCTGCGCCCTTGCTATTTTGGTGCGCTTGCATTAGCACTGCGACTTGATGCACAACCACTCACTACACCTGCAGCTGCGGCAACACTGGCTGCTTTTAAAAAGTCTCGACGATTAAATTGCTTCATTGCTTTATCCCTTTTGTTATTGTTTTAACTTACCTAAAGGCGATGAACGGGTAAATAGGTGAAGAGGTAAGCGACATAAAAATAAGGTTAAAAGAGATAAAAATTCGCATTTACCGGTTACTTGGGGTTATAGTCGAAAAAAATTATTATTTTAAGTAGTTATGTCTTATATAAAAATCACTGCACTTTTTTTAGCTATTGCACTAACGGGTTGCTCTGAGCCTACAACGCCAGCTTCATCTCTTGAAAACACCCCTGGTGTTAGTTTAAATAATCTTAAACAGCATATTAAAACCTTAGCGTCAGATGACTTTGAAGGACGCGGCCCGCTTACCTTAGGTGAAGTTAAAACCGTTGGCTATTTAAGTGAGCAATACCAAGCAATGGGGTTGTCTGGCGCGTATCAAGGGAAGTATTTACAGCCAGTTAAAATGGCCATGCTAACTGCAGATCAAAACATGCAATTAACTATGGGGAAGCTTAGCTTTATTGCAGGTAAAGACTTCACCGCCCGTACAAAGCAGTTACAGCCGATTATTGATGTCCGCAATAGCGATATTGTATTTGTTGGTTATGGGATTAACGCGCCAGAATATAACTGGAACGACTATGCCAATGTTGATGTAACCGATAAAACCGTTATTGTGCTGGTGAACGATCCGGGCTTTGCCACCCAAGACGATACACTATTTACAGGTAATGCCATGACCTACTATGGCCGCTGGACTTATAAATATGAAGAAGCCGCGCGCCAAGGTGCAAAAGCGGTATTTATTGTTCATGAAACAGCCCCAGCCGCATACCCTTGGGGCGTGGTTGAAAGCTCAAACACGGGCACCAAGTATAGCTTGATGGACAACAACCTTAATGCATCTGAACTGCCGGTTATGGGCTGGTTAACACTTAATGCGGCTGAACAAGTATTCGCATCGGCAAACTTAAATTATCAACAATTAAAGCAACACGCATTAAGTCAGCAATTTCAAGCCAAAGAATTGAACTTAAAGGCGAACCTTGCATTTAAAAATGAAGTGTCACACGCTAAATCACATAATGTGATTGCACAAATTACAGGCAGTGAAACCCCTGACGAATACGTTATTATTAGTGCTCATTGGGATCATTTTGGTACTAAACAAACCGACAACGGGCCTAAAATTTATAATGGCGCGGTCGATAATGCTTCGGGCACCGCAGCAACGCTTGAAATAGCTCGCATTATGAGCAAAATGCATCAGCAAAAGCCGTTTAAGCGCTCAATCCTGTTTGCTAACTTTACTGCCGAAGAAACAGGTCTAATTGGCTCAGAAGAATTTGCCAATGGGAATATAATTGCCACCAAAAAAATGGTCGGATTATTAAATATCGATGGTATGAACGTACTCGATGAAACCGATTATATTTTGCAATATGGTAGCAACCTATCCGAAATGGAGTATTACTTAGCAAACGTGGCTAAAGCACAAGGACGCGTGGTAAAAATGGATCCTCGCCCACAAAATGGATTGTTTTTTAGATCAGATCATTTCTCACTCGCTAAACAAGGCGTGCCAAGTTTACTGTTTATGAGCTTAGGTGATACCGACCCTGACTACATCAGTCATAAATACCATAAAGAAGCCGACGACTATTCAGATACATGGTCATTAGCTGGTGCAAAACAAGATATCGAGCTGGTTATAGATATAGCCAGTCAACTTGCCAATAATGGCGACTGGCCTAAGTGGACAAGCGAGTCTGATTTTAAAGCCAAACGTTTAGAAGATAAGTAAATAAAAAAGCAGCCGAGAAATTATTCGGCTGCTTTTATCTGTATCGTTAAAGATTGTGCATGTTTGTTACTGAACTTTAGCAAATTCTTGCTTAGATAATTCACCATTCCCGTCAGTATCTAAGTCATCAAATAATTTAGCTAATTGTGAATTAGCTTGTGCTTCAGACTGGCTAATAACGCCGTCGCCATCAGAATCAAAAGAATCAAAGTCAACCGCAGCAAAAGCGGCAGAAGACGAAGCAAGTGCAATTAAAGCAAGCGTTTTAGTAAATGTTTTCATAATAAATCCTTAGCTTAATAAAAAAGTGGGTAAGAAATCCTTTTCAAAGATCCTTAGGGAATTATAAAGTTAGTATGCTGAAAATTCGTCTTTAGAAAGTTCACCATTGCCATCTACGTCCAGCTCTGCAAACTGCTCCATAAGTTCGGCCGCAACCGATGCTTCAGCTTGGCTAATTGCGCCACTACCATCTACATCAAGAGTTTCAAAGTCTGTGCTGGCAAATACTGCAGATGAAGAAGCAAGTGCCATAAGTACAAGAGTTGACTGTAATTTTTTCATAATATTAATCCTTCAAAGTATGCAATGTTTGGGTATAAATTAATTAACTCAACGCTACAACCGTACATCCTAGTTATTCTCTTTCATAGGCTCCCTTGCCTATTTAGGTTGTCTTTGGCAACTCAGAATATGTAATAGCGTTGAGCATTGGCCTTTTAAGCCTTAGAAAACTCTGCTTTAGAAAGCTCGCCGTTTTTATCCGTATCAAGCTCTGTAAACTTACTCATAAGTGAAGCGTCTACTGATGCTTCAGCTTGGCTTATTGCGCCATTACCATCCACATCCAGTGTGTCAAAATCTGTTGCAGCAAACGCCACAGATGAAGAAGCAAGTGCCATTAATACCAGTGTTGATTTAAATGTTGTCATAACGTAATTCCTTCATTGGGTTGTAAGGTTAAGCGTTAAGCTTAATCACTTTTTGCTAAATACAGCCTAGGTATTACAACTTCGATGCCATGTTTAATTTTTTATTTATAAACAATAAGTTAAAAATAAAAATGTGATTTTCACTTAAAAATGCCCAACATTTTGTTGCTCTTTTGCAACAGCTACTTTTAACTAAAAAAATACCCATTAAAATTCAACAACTTAAATAATCTAAAAAAGACACACCTATCTTCAATTCAAAATAAAACAATAAAACTGAGTCGCTATAGAGATAAATCGCCACTGAACAAATTAACAACGCGAAATTAAACAGGTTAAATTAAATAGATAACAAATTGAAAATAAACAACTTAAATTGATTTGTAGAAAAATATAAATTAATTTTTTTAACGGGGAGAGAAAAAGCAAGGATTTGTCGCCGTATGGCGAATAAATACTTAAAGTAAGGAATGAATCTCGTGCGGGATACTAATTTGATATCACTCATACCCACTTATTTGGGCATGAGTACAAGCGGTCACTTCCAGCCTTGGCGCCACCTTTGTTCATCTTTTAAATCGCGCCACTGAATAGGATATTGATTTTTTGACATCACCGCTTCAGTGATACATTCAATCACATTAGCGTCTTCATCAAATTCTACCTCAACAATAATAAAGTGCTTTTCTTTATTAATAGCTGGGATGGCAGTCCATTTACTATTTAGCAGTTTTTTAGGGGTTAATTTATTCATACTACACCTTTTATGTTTTCTGCTTGAGAATACGCATCAGGGATACGTTTAGTTTTATTAAAAAACCAAAAACTTCCCTTTAAACATTTGTATTTAGCAATGAAAAGCATATTCTCCAGCATCAAGCGAAAGTAATTCAATAGCCGCATTTTCACCTATACTTGGCGTTTCACGAGTTCAAGCGGGGGAAATCACTGTTTCAGCGCAAGGAGAACCGTCTTGTCGATTCAGGGTCAGAGGCCTGTTCGCTGCTACCTTAATATACGCTGGATAATTAATACACCCCGTTACCCACAGTAATGGCTATTTGATTGCTATGACTGTTTACTTCGGCTCATACAACCAAAACCAATAAATAATAGCGACAATAAGTAAAACGCCTAATAAATTAATTAATAACATAATTAAATCCCCTATAAATAAAGTTACGAGTTACTGGCTTTAAAATAACGTAATCGGTTTGCATTAGTGACTACAGTAAGCGATGATAAAGCCATTGCCGCGCCAGCTACGACTGGGTTTAGTAGTAAACCAAAAAACGGATACAACAGCCCTGCAGCAATCGGAATACCCGCAATGTTATAAATAAACGCCCCAAACAAATTTTGTTTAATATTAGTTATGGTTGCGCCACTAATTGCAATGGCATCTGCAAGACCATGAAGTGAGCCTCGCATCAGCGTTATATCCGCACTTTCAATAGCTACATCTGTACCAGTGCCAATGGCAAATCCAACATCGGCTTGTGCCAACGCTGGCGCATCATTTATACCATCGCCAGTCATGCCCACAATTTCACCTTGAGATTGGCGCTTAGTCACTTCACCGGCTTTATCATCTGGCATTACTTGCGCTATAAAGTCTGTAATACCGACTTTGCTGGCAACGGCTTTAGCGGTCGCTTGGTTATCGCCTGTCAGCATAACCACATGAATACCATTATTTTGTAAGCGTTTAATAGCTTCAGCTGAGTCTTCTTTTATTGGGTCAGCAACTGCGATTATGGCATGTAATTGATTGCCAATAGCAAAGTACATCGGCGTTTTAGCAGCGTTAGCAAGCTGCTCGGCTTGAGGTATTGCCTCTGCAATATCTATATTGTGGCTTTTCATCAGTGCCTGATTGCCAAACAATAGGCTTTGCTCATTAATGGTACCGGTCACACCTTGCCCAGTGATAGCATTAAAACCACTGACTTTTTCAAGGGTGATATTTTGGTTTTTAGCATAATTAACAATAGCTTCGGCTAATGGATGCTCAGAACTACTTTCAAGACTAGCTGCTAACTTTAGCACCTCGGTACTGTCGCTTTGGTTGAACGTAACCACATCGGTCACGGTTGGCTTACCAGCGGTTATAGTGCCTGTTTTATCTAAGATCATGGTGGTGATTTTAGCTGTTGTTTGTAGCGCTTCACCGTTACGAATAAGTATACCCGACTGAGCAGCTTTACCTATGCCTACCATAATTGACATCGGTGTAGCTAAGCCAAGTGCACACGGGCAAGCAATAATTAAAACTGTGGTTATTGCAACAACCGCATAAGCAATACTCGGCTGTGGGCCAAAGTTAAGCCATGCTAAACCTGCTAGCACCGCAATAATCATCACTGTAGGTACAAATATACCTGAAATAACATCGGCTAAGCGCCCAATTGAAGGCTTAGAGTTTTGTGCACGTTTAACCATATTAATAATGTTCGCTAAGGTGGTTTCACTGCCAATATGGGTTGCTTTAAACAACAAAGTACCACTTTTATTTATACTACCAGCAACAACCTTATCGCCCTCACCTTTATTAACTGGCATAGGTTCACCCGTGAGCATTGATTCATCTAGTGTACTACTGCCTTCGATGACATCTCCATCGACTGAAATTTTCTCACCAGGGCGCACACGAACCACATCGCCTTTTACAACTTGGCTTATAGCGATATCTTGCTCTTGGTTATCACGGATCACTCGTGCAGTTTTAGGTTGTAAACCAATTAAGCGTTTAATCGCCTCAGAGGTGCGCCCTCGTGCCTTTACTTCAAAAGCTAAGCCAAGACTAATTAAGCCTATGATCATCGCTGAGGCTTCAAAATAAACGTGTCTAGCCACCTCAGGTAATAGACTTGGCATGATCACCACCACCATTGAATATAGCCAGGCTGTACCCGTACCAAGCGCAATCAAAGTATCCATATTCGCTGTATGATTTTTAAATGACTGCCACGCGCCAGTATAAAACTGCTTACCCGACACAGCCATTACCACCAACGTCATCACTCCAACAATAAACCAGCCAATGCGCTGAGTTTGGGTGGTGACACTCATATCAAAAATTAAACCATAAAGCATTAATGGCGCACCCAAACCTAATGCCAATACCATATTGCGCATGAGCTTTTTGTAGTGCGCGTTATCAGCTTCGGCTTTTTCATCTAGGGCGTCTTGCTGAGAGTCACTATTCATAGGTTTAGCTTGATAGCCTATTTCGGCGACAGCCTGCATTAGCTGCTTAGCCTTTGCACAACCTTCTACTTGCACAGTTCGATCGGCAAAGTTCATTTCAACGCGCTGTGCACCCTTTACATTTTTCAGCGCTTTCTCTATTTTAGCTACGCAACTACCGCAATTTGCGCCTTCAATCATAAAGTTTTGCGTGGTGGATTCATTACTCATAACGCTTCCTTAGTATTTTTAACTTCAGAGATCGGATCAACAAAGGTCTCTATTAAGCTACATATATCGGCACTTACAGCCCCATCAGGCGATTTATCCCACTGTTTAACCGCCGCTTGCATTCGCGTGCGTAATTTAAGTGTTTCTTGAAAGTGCTGCTCTGTTTCCTCTAGTCGCTTTGCTATTAATTGTCGTGTTAGCGGACAAGGACACTGCCCTTGCTCTGACTGTGCAATAATTTGTTGAATATCTTTTATTGAAAAACCAAGTTGACGGGCACTAATAATAAACTTTAAACGTTGCTGATCCGCTGCGGTATACACTTGATAACCATTGTGCTGACTACGAATAGGATTAAGCAGTTTTATTCGCGTGTAATGGCGCACCGTGTCTTGGGTTACACCCAGTGTTTTAGCTAATTGCTTTACGTACATCATTAAACCTCTGGTTATTTAATGACAACATAATAAACCTATGTGTGACACATAGGTCAACAATTAATTAAACACACGACTGGGGTGGGGGAAGAAAGTAAAGATAAGCGCAGCCACCATAGAATGACTGCTAAATTTGAGGGTTACTTGCTTAGTTTACTTCGCTTCGCGATTGTTTAAGTGCTTCACCAAGCTCACCAGCAATAGCTTGAATTTCAGGCATTGCGTCTTGCACTAAAGCCTGCGACATTTGCATTGATTCTTGCATTACCTGTGGCATTTTTTTTAAAATGGCCTGCCCTGATTCAGTCTTATAAAAAGCCAGCATGTCGCTAATTTCTTGTTCAGTAAACTGTTTATCGTAGAGGTTAATCATCATCGGCTGCATTTTTTGCCAGCTCATTTTTGTTTTTAATACCTCGGTCATATCAGCATAATACTTGTCGAAAATTGCTTTCTCATCTGGCTTTACGCCCATTTGCACCGACATATTTTGCATCATGCCCTCAACTTGCGCATACATAGAGTCAACCATGGCGTCCATGTTCATCACCTCTACCAGCTCGTCAATTTTTTGCTGTTTGGCAGTTTGCGCTGCATATAAGTTAGTTGAAAAAATTAAAAGTGAAAGCAGTATTACCTTACCCATATTAATATCCTTTTGTATTTGAATTAGCGTCATACTTACATGTTCAACAAGTGTTGTAAATGGGGACAACCAAAAAACAAAAAAGCCGAATAACACACGTTTATTCGGCTTTTAATCGTTTGTGCTCAAAGCTAATCTTTTTCGATATTATCGAGTCCTTTTGTTCCCTCTTTGGCTTTAAGCTTATGATGAATTGCGGTTTTAATCAGCATGTAGCCACTGATAGGTGCAGTAATTAACAAAAATATAGTGATTAAAATTTCTTTTACGCTTAAGCCACTGACTGAATTGGCAAAAAATACCATGGCAGCGGTAAGTATACTCGCCATACCTAAAGTCGTCGCTTTCGTTGGCCCATGTAAACGCATGAAAAAATCAGGCAATTTGATTAAGCCAATTGAGCCAATTAAAATAAATAACCCGCCTAACAGCAGTAATATTGATACGATCCATTCACTTATCATTTTAATACCTTACTCAATTATGTCGCCACGAAGTAAATACTTACATACTGCTACCGTACTTATAAACCCAAGCATGGCAATAAGTAAGGCTGCTTCAAAGTACAACCCCGTACCCATACTAATACTGTATAAAATAATCAGTGCAATCACGTTAATGTACATAGTATCTAGCGCTAAAATACGATCTGGAACAGATGGGCCAATAATAAGTCGCCATAGATTAAGTAATAACGACAATCCAACCATTGAAAAAACAATCAGTAATACTGTATCTAACATTGAAATATCTCCTTTAGGGGAGCTTCATAACGTGCCTTAATTTGTTTAATAAGCGCTTGCTCATCACCTAAATCTAACACGTGAATTAATAAATAACGCTGTATCGGTTCATCGTCTTCATTAAGCGATTTAATCAGCGGGTAAACCTCGGCACTTACCGTACCCGGCGTTAAAGACACACAGCTGGCTAAAATAGTAATTGGCATTTCATGCATTAAATCTATAGGCACTTTAACAAAGCCTGGACGCAGATTTTTTGAAGGGCCTAGAATTAATAATGCTACTTGCAAATTAGCCACAATAATATCGTAAAGTACGATCAGTAACTGCTTAAATGCCAGCCCAGGCTTTAGTATCAGCGGTTGCGGATCTCTAAATGACATACTAAATAACGGTATTAACAATGCTAATATCGCTCCTAATATAATATGCCCTACCGACACACTGTTATTTAATAATAGCCATACTATAAATAAAAACAGACTACGAAACGGCGTAGGTAACCAACGAAAACGAGCTTGTAAGCGCATTACATACCTCCCTTAAGTACCGCATTAATACCACCACTAATATCGTGAAGCTGTGTTGCCGCCTCGAGGGCGTACTGTGTTGCCACGTCACCAAAAATAACCAGTAGTATTGAACTTGCCAATAAACCAACTAACACGGTCACTTGTAGCGGGTGGGCATTGGCAGCATCGCTAGCATCACCTGTTTTGTCTTTACGTTCCCAAAACAAACTAGTACCCGCACGTGATATAGCCACAATTAGCGCTAAGCTCATAATTAAGTAAACAGGCCAAAATACCAGTGCTTGTTCGCTATTTAATGTGGTTTTTAAAATCCAAATTTTGCCAACAAAGCCCGAGAAAGGTGGCATCCCAATAACGGTTAAACCGGCAATAATAAAACACGCCCCTAATAAAAATGGTTGTTTTACTGCACGACCTCCAACTAATCGATCACCAGCTTTACCTCGTTGTGTTGCAATTAAATCAGCAAGTAAAAATAGCGCCGCAGTCACTAACGTTGAATGCACTAAATAGTAAAGCAATGCAGCGGTGGCATTTATGTTTTGTAGTGCCACTAATGCCACCAACGTCCCTACAGAAACCAGTACTAAATTAGCGGTAAGCTTACGCAAATCTTGTGCGGCTAACACCCCTATTGCACCAATCACTATAGTGGCAATAGCCAGCGCCCATAACCAAGACTGCGCCATATGCTCAAGTTCGCCAGCTTGTTCACCAAAAATAACAGTGTATACACGTAAGGTTGCGTAAACGCCTACTTTGGTCATAATCGCAAATAATGCAGCAACCACAGGTGTCGCACTTGAATAGGCGTTTGGTAACCATAAATGCAATGGTAATAACGCACTTTTAAGTGCAAATACAACGAGTAATAGTAACCCGCCTGCTTTTGCTAAATAAACATCATCACCGGTTAGCAGTGGTACTTTATTAGCCATATCAGCAATATTTAAAGTGCCTAATACTCCGTATAAAATACCTAAACCAATTAAAAACACGCTTGAACCAACTAAATTTAAAATAACATAATGCAGCGCTGCGCGCGTTTTGGGCTTGCCGCCACCGTGCATTAATAGCGCATAAGAGGCAATTAATAACACTTCAAAAAATACAAAGACGTTAAATAAATCGCCTGTTAAAAATGCACCATTTACCCCTAATATCAAAAAATGGATTAAAGGATGGAAAAAGCTACCTTGTTCATCATCACCAGCACAGCCATATAAAGCCACGCCAACACCCAAAAAGGCGGTTAAGGTAACTAACAAGGTCGAGAGCATATCTGCAACCAGGACAATACCAAATGGTGCAGACCAGTTACCTATTGCATAAACAATAATACCGTTATCTTTAACCTGAACCAGCAGTAATACCGTGACTGCAAAGGTTAAAATAGCCATTAAACTAGACGTTAATCGACGTGCAAATAAGCTTTTGCCACACGGTGGAAGCAACAAAATAATTGCTGCTAACATTGGCAGTAAAATAGGCAAAGATGCTAAATGCTGAATCATTTTCTCTCCTTGCGTTTACTTCTGGTTAGGCTGCCATCAACGTGATCGTTACCTAAATCTGCTCGGCCACGAATAGATAAAATAACCACAAACGCAGTCATCGCAAAGCCAATTACAATGGCTGTTAACACTAAGGCTTGTGGCAGCGGATCGGCATAATCAGCGCCCGTTCCTAGTACCACGGCTTTATTAATTGTTAAGCGCCCTGATGAGAATAAAAACAAATTAACCGCGTAAGAAATCATTGTCAGCCCCAATACCACAGGGAATGTTCGCGCTCTTAAT
>MDTB01132865.1_pt1 | contig 13316 bp, 8 predicted proteins | sample 811161 | NCBI WGS metagenome assembly MDTB01 (sample SAMN05326650, study PRJNA326480) | marine metagenome | isolation source: seawater | place: Mediterranean Sea | collected 2009 | reverse complement strand
TAACTATTTTGCGTGCAGAATGGGCCTACCAAAACAGACCACGCAGGCTGCAGCATTTAGCCGACATGAATTATGACAATTTACAGCTCCTTCCACTGCGTGCAGATCATTTTGCGAGTATTGATCAAGTCAGGTTCCCAGCCCTACCCAGGCTTAATTTGAGTGGATTGGAAATTGTTGAAATAGCGAACAGGGGAGACAGCAATGACTGAGCCTTCCTTGCGCTCTCCAATAAGACCTCTTGGATATATATTATCAGCACGCGCCAATGGTCACGACACACTCAAAATCGAAAGAGAAAATATAGAAAAACGGCATGAAGGCGCTCGAGAAAATAATCGCTTAAGAGCCCAAGGGCGGCTTTTGTGTCTCGGGATTATGTTTTTATGTCTTTATGTTGCGATAGCTCTTCGCATCGGTCTTTTGGCAGCCTCCGAACCTAGTGAGCCTAAGTCGCAGCGCGCAGGTGCCTCAATTATTGCGCAGCGGGCTGATATCCAAGATCGACAAGGGCGTATCTTGGCGACCAATATGGATACTCATTCGCTTTATGTCGAAACAGAGCATTTAGTCGATCCAGCCGGCACTTCACAGGAGTTGGCCAAAATCTTTTCAGATCTTAATCCGAAGAGACTGTTTAAAGATTTTACCAGCGATCGGAGGTTCCTTTGGGTCAAACGTAAAATGAGCCCCGAGCAAATGCAAGCGGCTCATGATATTGGGGATCCAGGTTTACGTTTTGGTCCCCGAGAAATGCGTCTCTATCCCAACGGAAGGTTAGCAGCGCACGTACTGGGTGGGGCAAGTTTTGGGCGTGAAGGTGTCCACGCGGCGGAAGTTGTTGGAGTGGCCGGGATTGAAAAAGTGTTTGATAGTCGTTTGCGTGATCCAATACATTCGGGTCAACCCTTGCAACTCACACTGGATTTATCGGTACAGGCTGCGGTAGAGCAAGTCCTTCATGGAGGTATGAAGCTACTTAATGCTAAAGGTGCTGCCGCCGTTCTAATGGATGTACATAGTGGAGAGCTGATTGCTCTGACTTCTCTACCAGATTTTGATCCAAATAATCGTCCTGATCTGCCCAAGCAAGGTAAGGCAGCCGACAGTCCGCTATTTAACCGAGCAGTTCAAGGTGTTTATGAACTTGGCTCGACCTTCAAAATTTTTGCGATCGCTCAGGCAATGGAACTTGGCCTCGTTTCTCCAGAAACAATTGTGGATATAAGAGGACCTATTCGATGGGGAAAATACAGGATTTCCGACTATCGAAATTACGGGGAACAGCTGAGTGTCTCGGATATTATCGTCAAATCAAGCAATATTGGTACAGCGCGTGTCGCAACCATGATTGGGAGCGAACGTCAAAAAAGTTTTATGGGATCGCTTGGGTTTCTTGAGCCAATCCCACTTGAAATGATCGAAGCAAAAGGAGGAAGGCCTCTTATCCCAACTAAATGGTCAGAGCTTTCAACCATGACTGTGTCGTATGGGCATGGGCTTTCGGCTACTCCACTGCATCTGGCAACAGGTTATGCGGTAATAGCCAATGGTGGGTACAAAATCACACCAACACTTGTTTTGGATCGAAATGCCCCACTAAAGACAAGGGTTTTATCACCTGAGATAGCAAATGCTTCTTTAAAAATGCTGCGTGCAGTAGTGACAGACGGCACGGCATCAATGGCAGAAGTTGCAGGTTATGCCGTTGCTGGAAAAACTGGGACTGCAGATAAACCTGGGAAAGGTCGCTACCAAACTGACAAAGTAATTGCTACCTTAGCTTCCATCTTTCCTGCTTATGAACCAAAGTATGTTCTAGTCGTTGCATTGGATGAAGCAGAAGATCGAACAGGGTGGGAGCCGCGGCGGACAGCAGGCTGGACTGCCGTCCCGGTAAGTGCAGAAATAATTCGTAGAATTGCTCCTTTGCTCGGCCTTGCCCCACGGTTTGAAAACTAGTCTGTCGATGTTATACCCATCTGATAGGCATGACAGATTTAGGCACACTGCCTAAGTGACAGTAAATAGACGTCGGGAAAACCCGCCATGAGCAGAAATGTAAAAACCTTGATTGACTTGGGAATGACGCCCTCAAGGCCATTTGATATATACGTATCTGAGATTTGTAGTGACAGTCGCTATTTAAAAACTGGAGCATTATTTGCGGCACTTCCTGGTGTCCTTGCTCACGGTGCGAGTTATATCCCGGACGCTTTGGATCGCGGAGCGGTTGCGGTGTTAACAGACAAAACGGGTTATGATATTGCCCAGTCGCTCGATGTTCATGACAAGGTAGCCTTCGTTATAGCAGAAGATGTTCGAGCTACGCTCGCCGCTGCTGCGGCATTGTGGTTTGAAAGACAGCCCCAAACTATGGTGGCGGTTACGGGAACTAATGGAAAAACATCAGTTGCCAGTTTTTGTCGCCAAATCTGGAGTGAATTGGGTTTCCAGGCTGTCAATATAGGTACAACAGGTGTTGAGGGTGCACTTACCGCACCACTGACGCACACAACACCAGATCCAGTCACTCTTCACGGTGTGCTTGCTGAGTGCTGCTCGGCTGGCATCACCCATGGTGCAATGGAAGCATCAAGCCATGGTTTGGCACAACGTCGTCTTGATGGAGTTAAAATCAGCGCGGCGGGATTTACAAATTGCACGCACGACCACCTGGATTATCATGAGAGTTTCGAAGATTACTTTGCAGCCAAGGCCGGTCTATTTGATAGGATATTATCTCCGGATGGAGTGGCGGTGCTGAATGTAGATGATCAGAATGTGAATAAGCTCGCTGCTCTTAGAAAGAGTCGTGGTCAGCCATATTTGAATGTTGGGCACACTAATATAGCAGATTTACAGCTACTTGCACAAAAATATGATATGACGGGGCAAACTCTGCGTTTTGCCTATCAAAATAAAATACATCAAACTTTTTTACCACTGATTGGAGGCTTTCAGGCCGGAAACGTCCTTATGGCTGCTGGATTATGTTTGGCAGCTGGACTTGATTCACAGGATATTTTTGGAAGTTTGCATCAGATTAGAACAGTGCGAGGCCGTATGCAACATGCTGCAACGCGAGCAAATGGAGCTCCTGTATTCGTAGATTACGCCCATACACCAGATGCGGTTGGGACCGCAATAAGTTCCTTTCGGCCTCATGTGATGGGACGTTTAATCACTATAATTGGTGCTGGCGGGGACCGTGATCCCCAAAAAAGATCCTTAATGGGGGCTGCCGCTGCCAAAACTGCTGATATTGTAATCGTCACTGATGATAATCCAAGGTCAGAAAATCCGAGTGAAATCAGGAAAATGGTTATGGAGGGGACAGTAAGGCATGAAAATACTTTCGAATTTGGAGATCGCGCGGAAGCCATACTTCGGGCTATAGATATGCTCGATGAGGGTGATGGTCTTTTGATCACAGGAAAAGGACATGAAACAGAGCAAATTATTGGAGAGGATGTTCTGCCCTTTGATGATGTTGAACAGGCAAGCGTGGCGGTAGCAGCGTTAGATGATGTTTCGTGATTGACTTGTGGGAAAGCAAAGAGGCTGAAGACGCCACAGGAGGCCGTTCTACCTGTGACTGGGTAGCTAGTGGCGTGTCCATTGATACCAGAACGCTAAAATATGGCGATATGTTTGTTGCTCTTAAGGATGTCAGAGATGGTCATGATTTCGTTGCCGATGCCTTTTCTAAAGGCGCCGCTGTAGCTGTTGTTTCTCACGTGCCTAAAGGTTTACCTAAAAAAGCTCCTCTTCTGATTGTAGATGACGTGCAAAGTGCTTTGGAAAGTCTTGGAGTGGCTTCAAGAAGGAGATCTAATGCGCAAATTATTGCTGTTACTGGATCTGTTGGAAAAACATCAACAAAGGAAATGTTGCTAATTACCTTGGCGCAGCAGGGCCGCACCCATGCTGCGGTCGCTAGCTACAATAACCATTGGGGGGTGCCGTTGACATTGGCGCGCATGCCAAAGGACACGCAATTTGGTATTTTTGAAATCGGCATGAATCGCCCTGGTGAAATTACCCCACTGACCCAACAAGTGCGACCTCATGTTGCGTTGATCACAAATGTTTCAGAAGCTCATCTCGAAGCGTTTGACAGTGTCGGCGGCATCGCTTTTGAAAAGGCATCGATTATGGAGGGATTGGTGGATGAAGGCTGCGCTATTTTGAATGGGGATATTTCAACCACTGAAATTCTGAAAAATGTTGCAGATGTGATCGGCTGTAAGCAGATCTGGTTTGGAAACTCATCAGGAAATGCAAAGCTGATTAGCTGCGAAAGACAAGAAGAAAAAATCCACATTCACGCACTTATAAACGGGTTTCCTCTGTACTTTACGTTGTCAACTTTAGGTCAGCATTTTGCCTTAAATGCCCTGGCCGCTATTGCCGCCATTCAAGCTCTTGGTGGTAATTTAACGAAAGCAGCAGCCGATTTGGTACTCTGGACTCCTGGTTCTGGGCGTGGTGCCCGTAAAGAGCTAAATACTTCGCTTGGTAAGATTGAGCTTATTGATGATGCTTATAATGCTAACCCCGCATCAATGATCGCAGCTCTCGAAATGTTGGCAGCTACAAAAGCAAAACGCCGTATTGCCATTTTGGGAGATATGCGAGAGCTAGGCTCGGAGGCGGATACGTTTCATGCGGCTCTTTCAGAACATTCTGCTATAAAAAAATTAGACAAGTTGCATACCGTTGGCACACATATGGGTGCGCTGCACAAAAAGCTTTCCCAGTCGCAGAGGGGCGTACACTTTGCTAAAGCGCAGGATCTACTTTTACATTTAGAACATTTAATACAAAAAGATGATTGCATCCTTGTTAAGGCTTCACTTGGAACAGGTTTGAAGGTTATCAGTAAGGCAATATTGGCGCTAGACTATGCACCCCAACAAACGGCACGTAAGGAGGCTTGAATGCTTTACTGGCTTACCGCTCTATCAGATGGCGGAGATATTTTTAATCTATTTCGCTACATAACTTTTCGGGCAGGAGGAGCTTTTTTTACATCACTTTTTTTTGGCTTCCTGTTTGGGCGACCACTGATCAATGTACTACGACGTAGACAAGGGAAGGGTCAGCCCATTCGGGATGATGGTCCCGAAACCCATTTTGCAAAAGTTGGTACCCCTACTATGGGTGGTTTGTTGATTCTGTCAGCTTTACTAACGGCTACGCTACTCTGGGCGCGGCTTGATAATGTATTTGTCTGGATCGTGTTGTTGGTGACTTTTTCCTTTGGTCTGATCGGTTTTGCAGACGATTATGCTAAGGTCAGCAAACAAACAGCGGATGGGGTGTCTGGGAGAACCAGGTTATTGCTTGGCTTTGTTATATCTGGCGTTGCGGCCTATGTGGCGGTTATCAGTCATCCAGGAGATCTTCAGTATAAGCTTGCATTGCCATTTTTGAAAGATACCTTAGTCAATTTGGGGTTCCTTTTCATACCATTTGCAACGATTGTCATTGTTGGGTCCGCAAATTCAGTGAATATTACAGATGGGCTTGACGGTCTTGCTATCATGCCGGTCATGATTGCCGCTGGAGCTTTGGGTGTGATTGCATATGCGGTTGGCCGAAGTGATTTTACCGAATACTTAGATGTGCATTATGTGCCTGGCACAGGTGAAATTTTGATTTTTTGCTCTGCCTTATTTGGAGGAGGGCTCGGATTTTTGTGGTATAATGCGCCTCCAGCAGCGGTATTTATGGGGGATACAGGTTCGCTTGCCTTAGGTGGCGCATTGGGTGCCATAGCAGTGGTAACAAAGCATGAAATTGTACTCGCTATTATAGGTGGTTTATTTGTCGTTGAGGCTCTATCGGTAATTATTCAAGTCATATATTTCAAAACGACCGGAAAGCGCGTGTTTTTAATGGCACCTATCCATCATCATTTTGAAAAGAAGGGTTGGGCAGAACCACAGATAGTAATTCGTTTTTGGATCATCGCTTTGATATTGGCGATGATTGGGTTGGCGACACTCAAGGTACGGTAGAGAGCAAGACTTTACAGTACTCTTTACGCCACATAGTCTTATGGAATGTGAAATAGGTACATTTGGGTCATTATGATCGCTGCAAAACAATTAAAAGGACAGTGTTACGCCGTGCTTGGTTTGGGACGCACTGGACTTTCGGCGGCCAATGCGCTTATCGCTCGTGGCGCGGATGTTATTGCCTGGGACGATGGATTTAAAGCACGCGAAACGGCCAAAAACGCGGGCATAGAAGTGCTGGATCTTAAGCGGTTTCGTGACTGGCCTACAGTCACATTTCTAATTGTAAGCCCTGGCATTTCGCATCTTTATCCGGATCCTCATCCAGTCGTTTCTGCCGCGATGCAACAAGGTGTGCTGATTGACAATGACATTGGCTTATTTTTCCGTTCTTTTGCGTCTTCGAGCTGGTTAGAGTTTGAAATACCACCTAAGGTCATAGCAGTCACTGGTTCAAACGGAAAATCAACTACGAGCGCCTTGATTTACCACATTCTGGAAAAATCTGGAAGATCTACGCAGCTTGCAGGAAACATTGGTCGCCCAGTTTTGGACATTGATCCGCCTCAAGATGGTGAAATAGTTGTTCTGGAGCTATCGAGCTATCAGATAGAGCTAGCCCGTGCCCTAACACCGGATATTGCCGTTTTTACTAATTTTAGCCGGGACCACCTAGATCGCCATAATGGGGAGGGTGGTTATTTTGCCGCAAAAAAGCGCCTTTTTAGCGAAGGAGTACCGGATCGAGCGATCATTGGAATAGATGAGATTGAAGGGCTATTTCTCGCCAATCAAATAGCTGAATCTTGCAATGATGATAGAGTAATCCGCATCTCTTCTGGGCAAAGACTTGATGGTCCGAGCTGGCAGATATTCGTTCGGAAAGGCTTTCTGTCCGAAACTCGTAAAGGGCGGCAGTTGTCCTCTGTAGACTTACGTGGCATATCTGGATTGCCAGGTGCGCATAACCATCAAAATGCTGCAGCGGCCTTTGCTGCCTGTCGCGTACTCGGTATTTCGCCTAAACTGATCGCATCGGCCATGGCTAGTTTTCCAGGGCTTGCTCACCGTTCTCAATTTGTGGGGAATGTCTGTGGAGTTAACTTTGTCAATGATAGTAAGGCAACGAATGTGGCAAGTGCAGTAAATGCCCTGACAGCTTTTCAAAACATCCGGTGGATATGTGGAGGGTTGGAAAAGGAGGGGGGGCTGAAGGCGCTTAAGGGTATGACAGGCGCTGTACGGAAAGCTTATGTGATTGGGCGGGAAGCAAGTCAATTCGCGATGCAGCTCGACTGTAGTTCTATGGTAAACACTACCATGTCGTCTGCTGTGGAAGCTGCATTTAAAGATGCGGAGCCAGGGGATACCATACTGCTTGCTCCTGCTGCTGCAAGCTTTGATCAGTATGACAATTTTGAACGGCGTGGCGAAGATTTCATTGCCGCTGTCCAACGGGTCGCCGTTAGCACGAATTGAAGTTTTGTAAAAATCAGCACTAAACGGAGGGATTTATAACAGATTTTGTATGTTTTTCTTCCCAATGGTTCCCAATTTGAGTAAGGTATTCCCAAGAGTCCGCTAATGGGCCAAAAACAGGCAAAATTCAGGCAGTTCATATGACAGAAATGGTATATGGTTCGGTACCCACCGCGAGCGGTGAACCGATTATTTCAAAATGGTGGCGGACAATCGATAAATGGACGTTATCGTCAATTTTTATTCTTTTTGCGATCGGTCTGTTACTTGGTTTTGCCTCTTCGCCTCCTTTGGCAGAAAAAAACGGTTTTAGCCCATTTCATTATGTACAGCGTCAGATTTTTTTTGGTAGTGTAGCACTTTTGGCTATGTTAGTCACCTCACTTTTATCCGTGAATATAGTAAGGCGTTTGGCCGTACTTGGATTTTTGGCAACCTTTTTATCAACTGCACTATTACCCTATTTTGGGACGGATTTCGGCAAAGGGTCTATCCGGTGGTATTCACTCGGATTTGCGTCTTTACAGCCCTCGGAGTTCCTAAAGCCTGGATTCATTATAGTAACCGCTTGGTTGATGGCGGCTTCCGCGGAAATAAATGGTCCCCCCGGTAAACTTTGGTCTTTGGTATTGGCATTAGCTGTTTCAGTAATCTTGGTTTTGCAGCCGGATTTTGGGCAGGCTTGCCTAATAATTTTTTGCTGGGGTGTGATTTATTTTGTTTCAGGTGCGCCACTGATATTGTTAATCGGTATGGCTGGGGCTGTGGTTGCTTGTGGAAGCTTTGCCTACAGGGCATCTGAACATTTCGCGCGGCGAATCGACGGCTTTTTGTCCCCAGATATCGACCCTAGAACTCAAATTGGCTATGCAACGAATGCTATTCAAGAGGGAGGATTCCTTGGGGTTGGTGTAGGTGAAGGTGTTGTCAAATGGTCGCTCCCTGATGCGCACACAGATTTCATTATCGCCGTTGCGGCAGAGGAATATGGGTTTGTTCTTGTCGCTATAATTATCGCGATTTATGCTGGGATTGTAATAAGTTCGCTACAGCGGTTAATGCTAGAGCGGGATCCCTTCCCACGACTGGCTGGAACTGGTATTTTGGCGATGTTTGCCATTCAAGCGGTTATTAATATTGGCGTAGCGGCACGATTGCTTCCAGCGAAAGGGATGACCCTGCCGTTCGTCAGTTACGGCGGCTCATCATTGATCGCAGGAGGGATTGCGATAGGCATGCTGCTAGCATTTACACGATCTCGCCCTCAAAAGGATGTTACTGATATAATGGTGGGCAGACGTAGATGAGCAAAGTCCCACTTCTCGTTTTAGCGGCTGGTGGTACTGGGGGACATATGTTTCCGGCCCAAGCTCTTGCCGAGGCAATGTTAGATCGAGGTTGGCGCGTTAAACTCTCAACTGACCGGCGTGGTGCAAACTATACAAAAGGATTTCCCAAAGAGGTTGAGATTGAGGTCAGTTTATCTGCAACCTTCGCCCGTGGTGGGATTTTTGCAAAATTGGTTACTCCCTTTGCAATCGCGATTGGAATTTTGATGATGTTGGCAAAAATTCTGGTAGAGCGGCCCTCTGTCGTTGTTGGTTTTGGAGGATACCCTAGTATTCCTGCCTTGAGCGCAGCAACTCTTTTGGGTTTGCCTCGCATGCTACATGAACAAAATGGTGTCTTGGGTAAAGTGAACCAAATTTTTGCGAAACGCGTCAACAAAGTGGCTTTTGGGATTTGGCCAACTGAACTACCCGAAGGCACTTACGGTGTGTATACGGGAAATCCGGTTCGTACAGCTGTAAAGGAACTATCACGTGTAAGCTATAGGCCTCCTGGCGGATACCCTATGTCTGTATTGGTATTTGGTGGATCGCAGGGTGCGCGCATTTTGTCCGATGTCGTTCCTCGAGCCTTTGCGGAATTACCATGCGATCTCTTGAAGGCATTACGTATTTCTCAGCAAGTCCGCCTAGAGGATCGTGAACGAGTTGAAAATTATTACCTAAAACATGGTATTTTAGCAGAGGTAGAGCCATTTTTTGTGGATCTGCCTGCCCGCATGTCAAAGGCACAATTGGTTATTTGCCGCTCGGGAGCCTCTTCAGTTGCAGATATTTCGGTAATTGGGCGTCCATCAATTCTGGTCCCGCTTGCTGTTGCGATAAGACGGGAGCAGCACGCTAACGCGCGTGGACTTGTGGACGGCCACGGCGCAATTATGGTTGAGGAAAATGACTTTAATGTGAAGTCACTTACCAAATTACTGAATAGTTTTTTTACCGACCCCCAGCGTGCTAGTCAGATGGCAAAAAATGCGAAAGCATGCGGCCTAGCTAATGCGACAGATCGGCTTGCAGAAGAAGTTATCACGCTTAACGGAAAGACATAGTTTATGACTGCGGCAACAAAGCTTCCTATAGACGTTGGCCCAATTCATTTTGTTGGGATTGGTGGAATTGGTATGTCGGGAATTGCAGAGGTTCTGTTGAATTTGGGTTATAAGGTTCAAGGCTCTGACTTGAAAGCATCAAGGATTACGGAGCGGCTTGAGAGATTGGGAATCACAATCTTCATCGACCAAAGTATTGAAAACCTTCTGAAAGTGGAAGTAGTAGTAATTTCCTCTGCTATTAAGCCTGGAAACCCGGAACTTGATGGTGCGCGCCAGATGGGGTTGCCAGTAGTACGCCGCGCTGAAATGCTTGCTGAATTAATGAGGTTGAAATCTAATGTGGCGATTGCTGGAACGCATGGCAAAACAACTACAACCACAATGGTGGCAACCTTGCTTGATGCTGGGCAGCTTGATCCAACGGTTATAAACGGTGGAATTATTCATGCCTATGGTTCAAATGCGCGGGTTGGGCAAGGAGATTGGATGGTAGTAGAGGCTGACGAAAGCGACGGCACTTTTAACCGCCTTCCGGCTACTATCGCGGTGGTCACCAATATTGATCCCGAACACATGGATCATTGGGGTGATTTTGATAACCTGCGTCAAGGCTTTGTTGATTTTGTTTCTAACATACCGTTTTATGGGCTGGCGATCTGCTGCACAGACCACCCTGAGGTTCAGTCGCTGGTCGGTAAAATCAAAGACAGAAAAGTTTTAACTTATGGATTTAACCTCCAGGCCGATGTGCGTGCTATAAACCTTACATACCGGAACGGGTTTTCCAAATTTGATGTGGTGCTTCGCACTGAGGGCTGGATCATTGAAGATTGTTGTCTTCCAATGATAGGTGAGCACAATGTGTTAAACGCACTCTCTGCTATTGGTGTTGCACACCATTTAGGTATGCGAGAGAAGGAAATCCGGACAGCATTGGCAAGTTTCAAAGGGGTAAACAGACGATTTACGAAAATAGCTGAAGTAGGCGGTGTAAGCATCATCGATGACTATGGTCATCATCCAGTTGAGATCTCTGCAGTGTTAAAGGCTGCTCGTCAGGCATGCGGAGGAAGAGTGATTGCGGTCCATCAACCTCACAGATATTCTAGACTTCATTCTTTGTTTGAAGACTTTTGTAGCTGTTTTAACGATGCAGATATTGTTATTATAGCAGAGGTTTTTGGAGCAGGTGAGGAGCCCATCAAGGGTGCAAGCCGCGATGACTTAGTAGAAGGTTTGATCCAGCACGGACACCGTAAAGCAATCGCGCTGGAAGGTGAAAAAGATCTGGCTAGATTAATCACTGCCAACACAAAATCTGGTGATATGGTTGTTTTCTTGGGTGCTGGTACCATAAGCACTTGGGCGAATGGTATTCCCGCTCGACTATGATCCCAACAGTTATTGGTAATTTTTAACGGTGCGTAATATTAGTTGGTTAGAGAAAATAAGAGGTATTTGAATAGAAACTATTCTTCTCTTCCATGTCGTATAATAAAGTTGTTTAATTCTTCTGGTAGATGATGGTCGCATTGTCACGCAAAAACGTAGGCATGAGTGGCAAGGAATCAAGCTTCATCAAGATTATTAGTTGAGTATAAGACTTTAGCGTATAGTTCGCAAAACTGCACTTCGTCTTGAGATTCGCGGATAACGAGTATATCAGCTTGAATTTTGGAGCTATCTGCTAATAATCTCGTGCGCGCGCGTTGCCTCAAGCTGCCTTGCAGCACAATCATGAAAAAAATGTGTTGGTCTGTCCATTACCGAAGAGAATTTTCCCCTGTCAAATGCCATTCCATGCCTTCCACTTTGTATCCCTTAAACCACCAAGATATCCCCCTCAAAAACTGCCTTTCAATTGTCTTCTCTGGACCACCGGGAGTGAGAATAACCGCAAACGCATGATCGCGAAGTGTTCCCAGTAAAACGTTTGGATAAATTGCGAGAAATCCTGCTCAGTCACACCTTGTAGAAAATGATGAAAAATCTGGAAATATGATACCATCACGCCGAGTCAATTACCAGTAGGCGCGAGTGCCTTTTCCAGAATAAACGCTCGTTCTTTCAATATTATAATGATCTTTTAAACGAGAATACGAATTAGGACTCGGATGTACCAATGGTCAGTGGTAGCTCTCGCAGTAATTTTCTACAGTTAGTTTCCAATTGCATTTCCGGCGCAAATCGTATCGACTATCTGTGCTTCCATTATACAATGGCTGCTCAAATTCTGACCGTTGAGAAATTTCATGGGATCTTACAGTCTCGAATTTAGGAGCATCATTGTTCACATTAATCCAAAAAACATCGCGTCAGATATAATTAGGGGTTTCAATTAGACCTAGTTTGAACCGTTTTATATTTTCATGAAGATTGCAACCAGAGTCACTCACAGTTGGTGTGCTGACTAGATTGCCATCTGTGCTTTAGCAACAGCTATGGTATGGACGCCTAATAGAGCCCTCGATTTTACCACACTTTTCAAATAAATTCACCCCTCGATGTCGACAGGTATTTTGGAACGCCCGTATTCCCCCCTTGCCTTTTATTAAAAGAAGAGGAAGTCAAACAAAAGGTAAAGGAACTGCGTCACCATGTGAAGTAACGTCCGATGCAGCGGCAAGTCTCGCCCACTTATCAAACGATAGCACTTTTTTTCTTCTTCGTATATTTCGTGGTCAGTACGATGGGCATGAGGCAATCCTCTGGCGAACGGTTTGCAGGTCTGTGGCTTATATTATCCTTATTCTAATTGAGTTACCTACTAAGAGATTATATGATAGTTTGATTTAATTCTGTTAGTTTATGAACGCTCTTTGGTCAGGACAACAAACTTAGCAAAATAGTTGATGTGATTAGATTGTTTCTCAGATAAAAGTGCTAAGCGATAGGATCTTTTAACTGCCTAATTTTTCTCATATTAAATAAAATATTAACAATTTTCAACCTAGCCTTACAATTCCGAACATATCATTTACATTTAAGGTTAACTCTTCCTTACCCCACTTATCAAAATAGCACGGCAAAAGTAATTCGCAGAAATTGATAAAGTTCTATGAAATTCTGAGCTTGATGTAACTGAAGTTGTTAGCGATGAGGCGGTTTTCAATCCATTGGTAAATAATATTAAACATCGTACTATTTTTTAATCACTTTTTACGTGAAGTAAGAGTTGTTGATTTTCCGTCTAGATTTAAATCTTTTGATTAACGTTGCGTTCATGATTACAGTCAAACAAGTCAAATTTATGAAGTTTTTGCGAATTGAATTTTAGGCTGGGCGTCCTAGTGTGTTCGTTAAACCACTGTTAAGAGGAATAAAAGTTTCGACCACGAGAGATGATTGGGGGAAAACGTACCCGTTAACTACTTCACAAAGCTTCATAATTTCAGCTTCATACTAAAACT
>MDTB01095027.1_pt1 | contig 13316 bp, 11 predicted proteins | sample 811161 | NCBI WGS metagenome assembly MDTB01 (sample SAMN05326650, study PRJNA326480) | marine metagenome | isolation source: seawater | place: Mediterranean Sea | collected 2009 | reverse complement strand
TGGAAAAATTCTTAGAGATGGTAAATTTAAAAATATTTGGATACAACCAGCTGCTGGTGACGCCGGAGGCTCTCTAGGAGCAGCGTTTTGTGCATATTACCATTTTCTTGGCCAACCACGACATATAAATAAAAATGATAGTATGAAAGGTTCCTACTTAGGGCCAAGCTTCTCTGATAGTGAAATTCAATCAAGGCTAGAAGCTGTTGGGGCCATATATAAAAATTATAAAGAAGACATGATTTTTAAGAAGACTGCACAAGCTTTGGCTGATGGGCACGCAGTTGGTTGGTTTCAGGGACGTATGGAGTTTGGGCCTAGGGCGCTTGGTGGAAGATCTATTCTAGGTGACGCTCGATCACCTAAGATGCAGAAAACTCTTAACTTGAAGATAAAATATCGAGAAAGTTTTCGCCCCTTTGCGCCATCCGTTCTACTCGAGAATTCATCTGACTGGTTTGATTTAGAGAATGAGAGCCCCTACATGTTAATAGTATCTGATGTCGCAAAGAATCGACAGCTAGCAAAGAATGATCAAAGCAAAAAATTATTTGGTATTGATCGCCTAAATACAGTGCGGTCTGAAATACCAGCTGTAACGCACGTTGATTTTTCCGCTCGTATCCAAACAGTCACAAATAACACTAACCCAAAATATTATAAATTAATTAAAAAATTTAACGATCTTACAGGGTGTCCTGTGATTGCCAATACTAGTTTTAATGTAAGGGGAGAGCCAATTGTCTGCACTCCAGAAGATGCTTTTAGATGTTTCATGGGCTGTGAGATGGATGTTTTAACAATTGGAAACCAAATTCTTTATAAAAGCGATCAAAATCCAGATTTAGCAATAAGTTATAAGGACCATTTTCAACTAGATTAAAGTCCTTAGCACCAGATATTTATTACAAAAACTAGTCAATTGCCTATCAACACTTAAAATAATAATTTAGATAAATCATCTACAATATAGTCAGATGCTTGTATTTCTCTAGGATTGCCATAACCATAACTTACAGAAACGATGGGCAGGCCGGCATCTTTTGCAGCTTCAACATCATTTATAGTATCACCGATCATTAAAACATTTTTGCTATAGGTATTCATTTGCTTTAGTGTATCTAATATATGCCTGCCATCGGGCTTCTTAAAACGAACATTATCGCCGCCCGTCACAGCACAGAAATAATTTTCTAGGTCAAAAGCCGCTATTATTAACTTAACCATCTTCAGGGCCTTATTTGAACACACTCCCATAACAATCTTTTCTTTTTTTAATTGTTGCAGCGTTCTTATAACGCCATCATAAACTCTCGATTCTTTTGAAGGATATTGAGAATAATTTTTATTATATATTGAATGGGCATGGGCAAGGCTATCTCCAGAGATTGGTATTCCGGTCAAGTTGAATGCTGCCTCAATCATTTTTGGTGCGCCTCGACCTATCAGCCCACGAACCTCAGACATCTTAAGTTCTCGGCGACCCTCATCAATTAAAAGTTTATTCAAGGCCAGCGCCATGTCTGGCAGGCTATCTATTAAAGTGCCGTCTAAATCAAAGACCACAGCATCATAACTTAATATATTAATAGTCATTGAGGTTTACCGCCTCCAGATACTAATATCTTCACGACCTCCGAGTCCCAATCCACTTGGAAAGTCTTTTTTCTTTTTCTAACCAAATTTCGGTTATTAGCTCGTTTTGTACTATCGGTATAAAGATTTATTAGAGAAACCGATAAAGCTTCGTCATCACCTTTTGAAAATAGCAAATCTCCATAATTTAATTGCGCTTTATGAGAATCGATATCCGAAGCAATAATACAACAATCAGATTCCATGGCTTCTAAAATAACTGTTGGGAAAGCATCAAAGAATTGGGTAGGGGCAGCAATAACATCAATAAAAGGCATCAGATTATGGGCAGCAGGGGTTCGACCCAAAAATGTAATTTTCTTTTCAAGGCCTAAACGCTTTATATTCTCGGGGATCAAAAAAGCCTCACTTCCATACCCAATAATAACGGCATGAATATCAGAATGATTCTGTAATCTCACCATAGCGTCCAGAAATGTATCAAAACCTTTGGCTCGATAAAATACTTGGGCAATAACACCTACAATAAATTTACCCGACGCCTTAAGAGACTTTATTTTTTCTTTATGTATCAAATTAACTTTTTCTGGGTGCCAATCAAATACACAATCTGTTGTTAATACAATATACTCACAATCAATTAAAGGGTGGCGCTTCCGGAGAGTGTCAGCAAGAAATTCGGCTTGTACAACGACATGCGAAAAATAATTTAAAACTTTCCTTTGTATCCATGGATAGAATAACAACATTAAGCGGCTTTTAATACGGCGAATTAAACTAAAAGAATTTGCTGCTAGATATTTCTCGCATTCAATCGTGTCTCCATGTAGAAAAAAAATGTGTGGGAGTGTGCGAATATACGTATCAATTATGCAGCCAAAAGCATCATATTCTTTAGTAGTAAAAACAGCATCAATATCTCTTAGATGCTCCCGGTAATGCATAAGATTAAAATATAACTGCAAAATCCAACCCAGCGGACCAGGAAACCAGTTGACGTAATTAATAAGTGGTAGGAAGTTCTCACCCGCTGGATTCTTGATCTCAGGTGCCAGCCAATAAACCTGGTGGCCTGCTTCAATTAGTGCCTGCGACATACGCCGGTGACGCTCATAACCACCGTGACCCTCCGAGTACATTGAGACAGTTAAGAATTTCATATAATATTTTCTTTAATTTAGATTTGTGTCAGAAATTATATTATTGTGCATCATTTTTAGACCCTCTTGAAGACCAATCAAAGGTTTTATACCAGTTAAAGTTTCTAGTTTTTTAGTTGAGCCATAGCTTCTCATTATCTCAGCATTCTCTCTAGCCTTTGGGGTGGCAAGAAATTCACACTTGGAACGGGAGCCCATAATACTTATAACCATTTCTGCCACAGAACGAATGGAAAAATCCTGCCCAGAGCATATATTAATTATTTCTCGATTGATTGTTCTATCTATTAAAACTGAGAGGATTTTTGCAACATCGTCAATATAAATAAAATCGCGCGTTTGATCTCCTCCGCCAAATATTCTAATTGGCGAACCCTTAAAAGCGGCATCGAAAAACTTATAAATAGCCATATTTTTGGGCTGATTACTTCCATAAGGATTAAATATCCTTGCTATCAAATAATTTAAATTCATCTCGGTGGAGTATGTTTGAATTAACAATTCCCCCATTCTTTTTAACACTGCATAATGAGATTTAGGTTGAACAGAGTTTTTTTCTAATAAGGGCCCCATTCCATTATTATCACCATATACAGCGCAAGAAGAACCAAAAATTATTTGTTTTATATCGTTCTTTTTTGCACTCCTACATATGTTCTGTAACCCCATAATTTCTGTATCAATGGCGTCAACAGACAAAGAATTAGCCGCATCACTATCAACAATTCCAGAAAAATTATAAATATAATCACAATTTCGGCTGGCCTTATCAACAACCGCAAGGTCTCTAACATCACCTGTTATTAATTCTACATCTTGTAAAATTTTTTTAGAAATAAAATTTTCTTTTTTTGATCGAGTTAAAACTTTTACTTGGTGGCCATCTATAGCCAGTTCTTTCACTATAGCCGATCCAATAAAACCAGATCCGCCAGTCACCAAACATCTCATATATTATCTCCTAAAGAACTCAATAACCTTAAACTATCAATTAAGAAGCTAATAAGAAACCATTTCTATAAGTTTAGTTTTTTTGTTGTTTTATTTAGGTCACTAATTGCGTTAAAATTAGGATAAAAGATTAGTTACTCTCATTTTTTAGCGCTAACGTATAATATCCAAGAATTTTAATAGCTAATATTTATTGATAAAAGGTTTTAAAGAATTGTACCAGCATCCAATTTTAATTGATTTATCCAAATCTATTATTAGAAACAAAGATCGATACGAGGCTCATGATAAAATAAAAAAAGTAGTCGAAAACTTATGTTTAGATTTTGAATTTATACACGAAAGTCTTAGAGGATTTCTCTCGGAGCCTAAACATCTGTATAATGCAGACTACCTGACCATACCATTGTTTAATAGCGGCGATATTATTATCCAAATAAACCTATTCTGTCCAATCAGAGACAGAGCGGAAGATATTACCCAAGACAATATACACCACCATGGCTGGAGACTTCTGACAACTGGTGTAATAACAGGTGATGGATATGAGACGATAAACTTTACCCGAAATTCTCATCAAGTTAAATCTAATAAAACTGTTAATCTGAAGATAGATGAAATTTACCGGCATTCTAAAGGCGATGTTCGTTTTATCGACTCATTCACTCCACATGTGGTTTTTCATAATGAGGGTCTCAGCGCAACATTAGCTATATGGAGTGCTGACCGAATTATTCCTAGCCAAAATATCAAACGTTTATTTCGGCATTTTCCTAAAATACGACAATGGGGAGCAAGTATTCTTCATCAATTAAATCTAAATGGTGTTCTGGGGCTAAATCAGTTAAAAGGATTATACTATCATCCAGAGAATGGAAAAATTATCGAAACGCAAAATTATAGCAAACCTCTCGATGGAAGCCGCGAGGAAATTCTAAATTGTTGGTTTAAATTTTTTCAACAAGTTGGGTTTACGGACCATGGTTTTTGGACAAGTGCTAAAATAAATGCGCCCTCTGAAGCTAAGCCCCTGATAGATAAGTTGCTAACCGGTGAGCCTATACATGATGTTGGAATCTGGGGGGACCAGAGTCGCCGATTTTCAAAAACACAAATACTGCAGGCTATTAACAATTCAGCATCGGAAAATATTTCATGAAACCAGCTTTGTTGAATTAGGGATAATAGAAACCGTGCCTGTCCCAGAAGAAATTTCCATCAAACAACTAGACCTAGAACTTAACGGCGGCTGTAATTATAAATGTATTATGTGCCCGCAATCTGACGGTAGAGAAAAAGACTTTTTAAAAAAATTGCCTTTTGATGTATTCAAAAAAATTTTAAGAGATGCAATGCAGTATGGTTTGGAGACTGTATCACTTCATGGTTCTGGAGAACCTACTCTATCGCCAGATATGCCCAAATATGTAAAATATATAAAACAGAAAGGCCTTAAATGCGTATCATTCACGAATGGTTCAAAATTGACTTTAGAGCTATCGAAGGAACTTATTACAGCTGGGATTGATGTTTTGCGCGTCTCATGTATTGGCTATGATGAACAAACCTACTCGCATTGGATGAGTAGGAATAACTATAATGACATTCGCAATAATATTAAGGGGTTTGTAAAATTAAATCGAGAGATGGCTGGAAAGTCAGAAATTCATCTCTCACATCTAATAATTGATTCTAAACTACAAAAATATGAAGTCCAAAAATATATAAAAAATTGGTCAAAATATACTGGGGCAAAGAGTGAAATATGGCTAATGCATAATTGGGCAGGCAGTAAAGTAGCCCTAAACTACCATCGATTAGAGCCTGTTAAACGTTCATGTGGACGACCTTTTTCACCACTTCTGCAAGTACGGGCTGGCGGCATCGAAGGACATTCTGGAGCAGTAGTGGCTTGTTGTATGGTGCTAGGCAAAGACTCTCGTGCCGTTTTGGGGCACTTAGACAATCAAACGATCAGTGAAATTTTAAACGGCTCAAAATTCTCTGAACTAAGGAGAGCCCATGCCAAACAACGTTTTTCTGACATAAGCTACTGTTCTAACTGCGATCAATTATATGAAATTCCTGACTCTCTTGTATGGACTGATATTGAAGGTAGAGAGTATGGACAGTCTAAAATCTCTCCCGAGATCAAACATCACATGTACTCCTAAAAAACTCGAACTCGAAATAAATACTGTTGTGGCAAATTAATCATAACTATCTGAAGTTACAGCCAAGTTCATAAAACTAACAGCAAACCAGGAAAGGCATAACCACCAAGCTTGCCATAAGCCGAAGCTCAAACTTGCAAATATAAAAAATGTTAGGCACTGACCCACAATGATTGCTTTCACTGCGTCTGGTTTTGCCGACTTATAAGTAATCTTAAAAAAATAATAACTCAGGCATAAAAAAATTAAAATGCCCGGGAGACCAAGCTCAACCCATATCTGAAGTATTGTATTATGTGGGTGTAGTGGTAATGCCTCACCAAGTCTTCTTCCAGAAGCTGAATAAATTATATTTTTACCATCCGAAAAATGTTTTGATGAGTTCATTCCCCAACCCAATAACGGTCGTTCACTAATCTTTTTTGCTGCAAATTCCCAAATTTTAATTCGATGAACTGCGGAGCTTGGAAGCAATATATTATTTGTGATCTTTAGTTCAAGGTTTTCGGTTTCATTTATTAGAAAAGGTAATGCGAGGGCATTAATTGCAAGAACAACGCCTAGACTGATGAGAGCTTTTCTTCTAAAAACAAACACCGCCAACCAGCCTATTAATCCAATTAATATTGCCACAATACTAGTTATATAGGCTATTAAAGATGCAGTGATTAATACCAACGAAAATCCTACAATAATAATATACTTGGCTTTTTTAGGTCCAGCGTTAATTTGGGTTTTATAAGGCGAATAACAACATAACACCCAAATAAGTAGTGACAAAACTACTATTGGGCTATGCAGCCAGAACGCGCCTCTTAAAAATATTCCTTCAGTTTTTAAGTGGTGTGTATTAACATCTTTTAAAAAAATGTTAATCGGGTTTTCAAATAATACTTCAACGATAATTAAACACAATATGATAATAAATCCTAATGCGAGTGATCGTAATATGGATCTCCTCTCCAATAAATCAACGCTATTTAAAAGAGAGAAAAAAGTGACGCCAACAAGTAAATTACCCAATAGCTTTAACGAACCTATACCTGCTGATATTAGATTGGGCGCCCAAAACGAAGTGATTGAAGCCCAGAACACTATTAGAAAAAATAAAATAATAAATGGGCGGCCCAAAAAGTTAATTTTACGGTTCTGAATTTTAAATATTACCAACCCTGCTAAACTGGCAAAAATTGCTAACAGAGTTATGCCCTTAGGTGCTATAAAACTAATTATGGGCAAAATGAGTGCGATGCTAGAAAAAAAGTGGGCGACAGTATTTGAAGATTTAAAAATTTTTATCATTAAACGACTTACTAAAATAAGCGTGTGCAAATTTACTATTTGATATTACTTGGAATAGACTAATTTTAATATTAAAACAATATACTCTGTAACGAGTGTAGAGTTAATATTTTGCTTTCAACAAACAAATGAATGACCCAATGAATAACGAGAAAGAGAATTGGCCATCCAGAGTTCTTGTGGATTTAGAAGAACCCTTTATGCTAAAATTCAGGGCCTTGCCATAATGGTAGGTTTTTATAACGAAGAAGACATCTGCGAAATTATCGATCGTATTAAGATACACTCAAATGATTTTTCAGGAAAAACAGTGCTCCTGTCGGGAGGGCGTGGGTTTATTGGCCGCTACTTTATTGAGGTATTTAAGAGATTAAATGCTAGTGTATTAGAAAATCCTGTACATGTAATAATTCTGGATAATTTAATTACGGGTAAAATAGACTTTACTGCGGAGGCCAGTGATAACAACATCGAGTTTATCAACCATGATATTATTAAGCCCTTTCAATATAATGGTAAACTTGATTTCGTCATTCATGCCGCCGGCATAGCGAGCCCTTACTACTATAGAGCATTTCCGATGGAGACATTGGACGTTGCGATCACTGGTACACGAAACATGCTAGAATTATCAGAAGCCTCCAATGCACGTTTTATATTTTTTTCCTCTAGTGAAATATATGGTGATCCGGAGCCAGAAAATGTTCCAACCTCAGAGGATTATCGAGGCAATGTTTCCTGTCAAGGGCCAAGAGCTTGCTACGATGAGAGCAAACGAGTGGGTGAAACAATTACTTATATTTTTCATGCTCAGGTCGGAGTAAAAACAAATGTGATTAGACCATTTAATATTTTTGGCCCAGGTATGCTGGAAAATGATTATCGGGTATTACCAAATTTTGCTAGTAAAATTAAAAAAGGTCTTCCATTGCAAATATATGGAAATGGTTCACAGACTAGAACTTTTTGCTACATTACAGATGCAATATTTGGATTTCTTATGATTATTTTAAAAGGAGGTCCCGGGGAAGCATACAATATTGGTAATTCAAATCCAGAAATCTCAATGATAGAGCTAGCAGAAACAATTGAAAGAGTTATATCTAAAAAATTGATCTATCATTTGATTGACTACCCAGACAGTTATCCACAAGATGAACCTATGCGCCGTAGTCCTGATATAAGCAAAGCGAAAACACAGCTTGGGTTTGAGCCTAGGGTAAAATTCGAAAATGGCCTATCAAAGTTTCTGGCTTGGAGCAACGGAGCATACAGTGCAAAATAGGGTTTTTGATGTCGTTATAGTATGTTGTTAATATGTGGAAATTATGAATTTTGTTCATGTGATTTTTATTTTTATTATTACCGCCTCGATAAGCTTTTTGGGAACAAAATTCCTTTTGGGTTTCTTGAGAAACAAGAGAATTTTTGATACACCAAATGAGCGATCTAGTCACAGAAAGCCTATACCGAAAGGGGGAGGAATTGTTGTTACTGGAGCCGCTTTAATTGCACTTTTTTTCATATTTAATTCTCGTGGCGATACATACCTTCCTCTAATTATTGGAGCCCTAATTCTTGCCGTGATTAGTTGGATTGATGATCTTAAGGACCTACCTGCTAGCCTAAGATTAACAACGCAATTTATTTCAGTTACGTTTGTTTTGTTGACGATGTCTCCATCAGAACCATATTTTCGTGGAATAATCCCAAATTGGCTTGAGCTTGTTGTCATAGCATTTATTTGGGTATGGTTTATTAATATTTTTAATTTTATGGATGGGATTGACGGTATTACAGCCGTTGAGACTATAAGTATTGGGATGGGGTTGTTTCTTATTATTCTTATATGTGGTGGGCGATCAGAAGTTGGTCTCTCAGGTTTGGTTTTGGCGGCATCCGCGTTAGGTTTTATGTGGTGGAATTGGTCGCCATCCCAGCTTTTTTTGGGAGATGTAGGCAGTATTCCCCTTGGCTTTATAATAGGCTGGCTATTACTACAAATTTTACCCACCCCATTATGGCTTATTAGTGTTATTATCCCTCTTTACTATCTGTCCGATGCCACAATTACCCTTATTATTAGGTGCCTAAATAGAGAAAAATTTTGGCTCCCTCATCGTAAACATTTCTACCAACTCGCAACGAGCCGAGGACTAAGCCACGCGCACATTGCATCGACTATACTGATACTAAATGTATGCCTAATAGGTTGGGCATGGTTATCACTTGAATTCCCGTATATCTCCATTTTTTGTGCCAGTCTATGCGTCTTGTTAACTTTATTTTATTTTAGAGGTGTTAAGTGAAAATTCTTTTTTTTAGTGAAAATTTTCCACCTGAGACTAATGCTGCTGCTACTAGGGTTTACGAGCGGGCGCTTTATTGGGTAAAAGCTGGTCATGATGTTACCATAATTACATCAGCACCAAATTTCCCATTAGGTGTTGTTTTCACCGGGTATGAGAATCATTGGTATTTTAATGAAAAAATGTATGGGATTAACGTCGTGCGAGTTAAGACCTACATTTCTCCAAATCAAGGTGTATTCCGCCGTGGTTTAGACTTTCTAAGTTTTGGCATAATGAGTTCTATTTTTGGTCTTTTTCAAGTTCGGCCGGATGTAGTGGCGGCAACCTCACCACAATTTCTTACAGCAGTCTCTGGATGGTTTGTCGCATTTATTCGGCGCATTCCATTTGTATTTGAGTTGGGCGACCTGTGGCCCACCTCGATTGTAGCAGTTGGAGCAATAAAAAAAGGTTTTCTAATAAACTTTTTTGAGAGAATTGAACTATTTCTTTACCGAAACTCCACAAGAGTTGCCTCACTAACTTATGCTTTCAAAAAAAACCTGGTGGATCGCGGTGTTGATGCAACCAAAATTGATGTTGTAAGAAATGGGGTTGACGTTAGCCGATATCAACCGATGAAACAGTGTATCAAACTAGCTAGCAAATATAATATAAAAAATAATTTTGTTGTTGGGTATATTGGTACACACGGGATGGCTCATGGCCTTAGCAATGTATTAAAAGTCGCTGAAAAACTGAAATATGATAAAAATATTATTTTTCTTTTTGTAGGAGCAGGGGCTGATCGGGACAACCTTATAAAACTCTCTTCTGATCGTAATCTTCCAAACACCCTATTTTTGCCAATGCAACCAAAAGAGAAAATGCGATCTATTTGGTCTTTATGTGATATCGCGCTTGTACATTTAAAAAATAATCCTGCGTTCTCAGAGGTTATTCCATCCAAAATTTTTGAAGCGATGTCTATGGGACTGCCGATATTACTTAATATGCCTGGTGGGGAGGCAAGGGATATTATTGAAAAAGAGTGCTTAGGAATTTGGGTGCCTCCTGAAAATCCCGAGGCCCTATCAAAATCAATCAAAATACTTATTGAGGATAAAAAACTACACAAAACACTATCACAGAATTGTATTGCCGCAGCACCCAGATACTCTAGGTCTCACCAAGCACAAAAGATGATTGATGTTTTCGACAAGGCTATATTATGAGTAAAATACTTATTACTGGGGCAACAGGTTTTATAGCAACCCCACTGATACGCGCCCTCCGTGAACAAGGCCATATTTTATCAGGCACGACCCGAAAAACTGGGGTTTTTTCAGGTACAAATGGAATTCCCCTACACAAAGTTCCAGAAATAAGTGAAAATACAGATTGGTCAAATATAATTTCTGGTGCTGAGGTGGTAATTCACTTGGCTGCTCGTGTTCACATTATGAAGGATCAATCACGAAATCCGATAGAGGCATTTCGCCGTGTTAATACTCTGGGTACAAAGTCCTTGGCTTTACAGGCCGCAAATGCTGGCATAAAACGGTTTATATTTCTTAGCACTGTGAAGGTAGCCGGAGAGACCAGCCCCATAGATGGCTTTAAAGAATCTGGACCAATATCACCCAATGATCCTTATAGTATCTCAAAATATGAAGCGGAACAGGAGTTGCTTAAAATTGCTCAGAGCAGCTCAATGGAAGTTGTTATAATAAGACCACCATTAGTATATGGCCCAAATGTAAAAGGAAATTTTCTTAGTTTACTTAAGTTAGCAAAAAGAAATTATCCTCTCCCTCTTAACTCAATTAACAATAAGAGAAGTCTGATATTTGTAGATAACTTAACTGATGCCATAGCAAAAGCTGTAGAACACCCAAAAGCAGCCAATAAAATATTTTTTTTAAGTGATGAAGAAAACCTGTCAACGACAGAGCTAATCAATAAAATATCAACGGCATTTGGCTCTAAAGCAAGAATTTTCAATGTTCCACAAAAATATCTAGATTTATTTGGGAAAATAACTGGCAATACAGAAATAGTAAAACGTCTAACTCAAACCCTGACTGTCAATTCAACTAGAATAAAGTCTGATCTTAATTGGTCACCGCCCTTTCAGTCAGATGACGGGATAGAAAAAACTGTTAATTGGTATAATACAAGTTTATTAAAGAAACATAATCCAGATAGACAGTAAACAAATCTCAATAATAAAGAGAATGTCTAAAACTATTATTTTAAGAAAATGGTATATCCTCATGAACGTTGAATTATTCTTTATTCAAGATTTTACCCAAGGTAAAAAAATTGCCAAAAATTTATAACCGCGCAAACATAGCTTTTACCCATGACGTATTCATGGCATCAATGTCTTTTATACTAGCTTTATATTTACGATTGGGTAACGACGTTTTAGGTTTTTATGCTATAAGTGAGCTTATTTTTGGTACAGCTTTATTCACAGCAATTGCGGCAATTGTTTTCAGATCACTAAAAATGTACCAGGGAGTATGGCAATACGCTTCATTAAACGATCTAATAAATATCACCAAGTCAACTAGCTTAGTCATATTGGTATTTGTTGTTGTTTCATTCGTAAATAATAGATTAGAGGATCTACCTCGTTCACTTCCGTTTATAAATTGGTTCGTATTAATGGCATTACTGGGCGGGCCCCGATTCTTATATAGATTATTTAAAGATCAGAATATTGAATTAAGATATGAAAAAAGTGCCCATAAACGGATTCCAATTTTGCTAGTCGGAGCTGGTGATAGTGCCGACCTATTTATAAGAGACTTAGCTAGAGGTGAATCTAATTACAGGGTTTGCGGCATTATATCAGGCACAAATGCACGCGTGGGAAGGAATATTCAAGGGGTTGAAATTCTTGGAACGACAGATGAGATACCTTTTATATTTAATGACCTAACGCGACTTGGGCAAAAGCCACAACGTCTTGTAATTACTTCAGAACGCGTTGAGAAACATGATCTCGAAGCGCTTCTAAAAGTAGCCGACTCATTGGGCATGACACTAGCTCGATTACCTTCTTTAACAGATTTTAAAAAGGGCTTAACTGGTTCAAATGAAATTAACATTAAACCAATTGATGTTGAAGACCTATTGGGGCGTCCGCAAACTTCCTTGGATTCACGAGAAATGCGAGATCTTATTACAAAACGACGAGTGCTGATTACTGGGGCGGGCGGAAGTATTGGTAGCGAACTTGTAAGGCAAATTGCCAATTATTTTCCAAGCAAAATAATTCTCGTCGAAAATAGTGAGTTTAATTTATATACAATCGATATGGAACTCTCAAACAAGAACCCAGGTGTGGCACGCCATGCATTAATTGGTGACGTTCGAGACCGTCAGCGCATGTTTCAAATATTTGAACAGTATAAACCAGAACTTGTTTTCCACGCTGCGGCTCTCAAACACGTCCCGATGGTAGAATTTAATATGTTCGAAGGCATGTTCACAAACGTAATAGGAACAAAAAACGTCGCAGATGCTGCTAATAACGCGTTGGTATCAACATTCGTGCAGATTTCAACAGACAAAGCGGTTAACCCTTCAAATATTATGGGCGCGTCAAAAAGAATAGCAGAGAGCTATTGCCAAGCCTTGGATTTGGAAAGAGGCCTTAACGCGACCCGTTTCATTACTGTCCGTTTTGGCAACGTATTAGGTTCTGCAGGTTCAGTTGTATCCCTTTTTCGCGACCAAATATCTAAAGGTGGGCCGGTTACTGTTACTGACCCAAAAATGAAACGTTATTTTATGACAGTGCGGGAAGCAGTCGAATTAGTAATAGCAGC
>MDTB01047436.1_pt1 | contig 13317 bp, 13 predicted proteins | sample 811161 | NCBI WGS metagenome assembly MDTB01 (sample SAMN05326650, study PRJNA326480) | marine metagenome | isolation source: seawater | place: Mediterranean Sea | collected 2009 | reverse complement strand
CCTATTAATCCTAAACCAACTATACCAACTTTCATAATTTTTGATCTTTATATTCTCCAAGTATTTTAAACTCTTGAGCCATAAGCTCAATAATCTTAATTGCTTTTTGATAATTTTTAATTGAATCAAAGGTAATGTCAACAAAGAATGCGTACTTACCAGGTGTCTCAATAACTGGCAGGGATTGAATTTTCGTAAGATTTAAGTTACAATCACTCATCATATTCAGTATAGATGCTAGACTTCCTCTTTTGTGATCAAGTATAAATTTAAGAGCAACTTTATTGAAGTCTAATATATTTTGTTTATTCTTTTCAACTATTACAAATCTTGTAATATTATTCTTGATTGTTTGAATTGAGTAATATAAAATCTCTAAATCATATATATCTGCAGCTTCTTTACTAGCTATTGCTGCTACTCCGTTGATTTTATTTTCTCTGATTTTTTTTGCAAATGAAGCTGTGTCCTCACTTTCAATTAACTTTATTTGAGGATATGCAGTAAAAAATTTTGTACACTGAAGCAATGCCATTGGGTGAGAATGGACTTCCTCTATATCTTCAATGCCTTGACCAGGAAGGCACATTAAATTATGATCAATACTTAGGCTATATTCTCCAGTGATTGACAAATTATATTTATCTATTAGAGCATAATTTGGAAGTATTGATCCAGCAATAGAATTTTCAATAGCCATAACTCCATATTCAGAATCCTTATCAATAATTGACTTTACCAGCTTATCAAAAGTTGAACATTCATTTAGTTCAAATGAGCTAAAATAGTTAGCAGCCACCATATGGTGAAATGATCCTTTAATTCCTTGAATAGACACTTTCATACAAAAAAAAAGTCCTGATTTGACAGGACTAAAATATTTTAATTTTTTATTACATAGTTATCCTGCGCTCTGGTCTGAGAAGTAGAAATAAAAGTAATAGTAAAAATTAAAATTATTCATAACAGTTAACAAAAGTAGAATAGGTATTATTAAAAACAAACTTTTTAGCCTATTTTTTTATTAAAGAACCATTGAGATAAATTGAATGCTCAATTAAAGTTGACTTCTCAAGGTTCTTTGAAACTGAACAATATTTATCAAAACTTAACGCTGCGGCACGAATAATTTTATCACTTGGAATATTACCCTCAATATATAATTTGACATGAATTATTTTCCATGGTTTCCCAGGTTTAGAGTCTCTTTCCCCTTCAACCTCCATTTTATATGAATCTGGGTCAAGCTTTTGTTTTTCTAGTATTGATATAACATCAATACTACTACAACCAGCCACTCCCATTAATAAAAGCTCCATAGGACTAGCACCTTGAACATTATAATCTGGAGAATATTTGCGATCAAGTAAAACCTTATGTCCATTTTCATTTGAAAGCTCAAACAAGTACCTATCATTAATTCTGTTTAAATAAATTGCCATTATTTTAAAATTTTAGTAAAGATATCTGAAATTTGTTTTGTTTCAATTAAAAATGCGTCATGACCATGAATTGATTTAATAATATGGTTTTCAATTTTTACATTTTGTTTTTTAAGTCTAGAAGTTGTTATCTTATCTTCATTAGCTAAGAAAAAAATATCGGAGTCTACTGAAATTATATGAATTTCTGATTTTGAGGGCTTAATTTTTGACTCTAAACTTGAATCATCTCTTGTTATATCTGAAGACCTTAAAAGTTTATTTAAGAATTTATAAGAATTAACACTAAACCTATTATGAAGCTTGACTGCATGGTGATCAAGCCATGATTCAACATTATATACTCCTTTTTCAATATTTTTTGATCTTGAGAATCTTTGATTGAGAGACAATGGTGTTCTGTAAAATAACATTGCATGAATTCTAGCATCTCCCAGAGGATCTCTTGAATTCTCCATAATCTTATCCTGTAAATAGGTATTAGCTAATAACCAGTCATTTGCTTTCCAATCTGAAGCAACAGGAATAATCTTATCAGCTATGTCATTTTTTAATGCGGCCATTTCCCATGTTAAGCATCCTCCAATAGATCCACCAATTACAGCATATAGTTTAAAAATTTTTAATTTTTCTAACACTTTAATAAATAAATGTGCTATATCTCCTAGGTTTAATTTTTCACCATAATTAAAGTTATTATCATTAAATCCATTTCCTGGAATATTAATAGACAGTAAAGTATATTTATTTAAATTAATTGCTTTATCAAAACCTACAATTTCACTCCACCATCCATTTTTTCCGCAAACAAGAGAATTCCCAGTTAAGGCATGATTAATAAGTATTATTGGAGCAGTACCTAATTTCTTTCCAAAAAACTGATAGGTTAATTGAAAACTTTGATATTTATTGCCAAATGAGGATTCAAAGTCTTCAATTACTATCTTATTTAATTTAACTTTCAATATTTACAGAGATTTTATTGCATTTTTCAAGTCCTTAATCAAGTCATCTGGATCTTCAAGACCAATACTCAATCGAACTAAGTCAGAAGTTACCCCTGTCGACTTTTGTTGCTTCTGATTTAATTGTTGGTGAGTAGTACTCGAGGGGTGAATAATTAAAGATTTAGAATCTCCAAAATTTGCCAACAAAGAAAATATTTTAGTGCTATCAGTTAATTTTTTTGCAGAATCAAATCCACCTTTTAAACCAAATGTTACAATACCACTTTGACCATTTTTAAGATATTTTTGTGATAAATTATAATATTTCGAGGACTTAAGCCCAGGGTAATTTACCCAAGCAACTTGGTTTTGCCTCTCTAACCATTCTGCAACCTTAAATGCATTTTCAGAATGTTTTTTAATTCTTACAGACAATGTTTCAAGGCCCTGAATTGTCTGAAAACAATTGAATGGACTTGGTGCACTTCCCAAATCTCTTAATCCCTCAACTCTTACTTTTGCAATAAATGCTGCAGGTCCTAAAGCTTCATGATAAACTAATCCGTGATATCCAGGAGATGGTTCAGTAAATTCTTCAAATAAACCGTTACTCCAATCAAAATTTCCACCGTCAATTATTGCACCTCCTATTGATGTTCCATTTCCTGTAATATACTTTGTAGTAGATTGAATAACAATATTGGCGCCATAACTAATAGGTTTCATTAGATATGGAGTTGCAACAGTATTATCGACAATTAGTGGAAGCTTTGCTTTATTTGCAATTTTTGAAATTGCTTCAATATCGAGAACATCTAACTTTGGATTTCCCATACTCTCAATGTAAATAGCTCTAGTGTCTTTATTAATTGCTCTAGAAAAATTATCAACTTCGTCTGGATCAACAAAAGTTGTTGTGATTCCATACCTTGGCAGCGTCACATTTAATAAATTATATGTGCCACCATAAAGACTATTTGAGGAAACAATATGATCCCCCGTCTTTAGTAGTGTTAATAGTGTTGTTGCTAAAGCTGCAGAACCAGATGAAGTAGCAACTGCAGCTATTCCTCCCTCCAATGATGCTAATCTTTGTTCAAGCACATCTGCTGTAGGATTATTAAGTCTTGTATAAATATACCCAGGTTCAGCAAGTGAAAATAATTTTGCTGCATGGTCAGTGTCATCAAATACATATGATGTTGTTTGATATATTGGAACAGCTCTGGTTCCCTCAGTTTTTGTCGTGTTATGTCCAGCATGTAATGCTAGGGTTTGATCATTTTGACTCATAATTTAAGTGTTTTAGTTAATAGATTTACATACTCTAATTTTTCCCAAGGGAAAAGCTCAACCTCAATTTTTTTAACTCCCGAGTATTTGGAATTAAATGTCTTGGTTTTTTTTTCAGATTTTCTACCCATGTGACCATATGAAGCAGTCTCTATGTAAATAGGGTCTCTAAGATTGAATCTTGACTCAATCGAATGGGGTTTTAAATCAAAAATTTCATTTACTATTTCAGATAGTTTTGTGTCTGAAATTTTAAGTTTGGACTTGCCACAAGTATTTATATTTAGTGAAACTGGCTCTGCAATACCAATAGCATAACCTAATTGAATTAATATTTCGTCGGATACTCCTGCCTTGACTAAATTTTTGGATATATGTCTAACTGCATAAGCAGCACTTCTGTCAACTTTACTAGGATCTTTCCCACTGAAAGCACCTCCACCATGAGCACCTCTTCCACCATAAGTATCTATAATAATTTTACGACCCGTTAAGCCGGTGTCCCCATGGGGTCCTCCAATAACAAACTTTCCGGTAGGATTTACATAATATTTAATATTATAATTAAATAATTTTTGAATTTCAGGAGCATAGGAATCTTTTACTATTGGTATTAAAATTTCAATTATGTCCTTTCTTATTTTATTTAACATTTTCTCATCGTCATTATCAAATTCATCATGTTGAGTTGAAACAACAATTGTATCTATCCTCAATGGAATATCATTATTATCATATTCTATTGTCACTTGAGATTTTGAGTCTGGTCTTAAATATGAAATTTCATTTGATTTTCTGAGCTTTGAGAGTTCAAACAAAAGTCTATTTGCAATATCTAGGGTTAAAGGAATTGAATCTTCAGTTTCATTACATGCATAACCAAACATTATGCCTTGATCTCCAGCTCCTTGTTCTTGTTTTAAATCCCTATCTACCCCTCTAAGGATATCTTCAGATTGCTCATGTATTAGAGACATTACTGCACATGATTCTCCAGAAAATTTATACTTGTCATTATTATATCCGATGTCTTTTATAATATTCCTTGCAATATCTTGAACATCAATATAGGTATTGCTAGTTACTTCACCTGAAAGTATAACTTGACCAGTTGTTACAAGAGTTTCACAAGCAACTTTACTTTTAGGATCAAAAGCCAAAAAGTTATCAAGTATTCCATCACTTATTTGATCTGAAACCTTATCAGGGTGTCCTTCACTTACAGATTCAGAAGTAAATAAATACGACATAAAAATAAATTTGTGAGTAAAAAAGTGAGTGATTGCTAGTAAAAGAATTACTGCTTTAGCAATTTTTTTAAGAGGTTGCAATCAGTCAAATCCTTCCTCTGTTTAAAACAAAAGTATAAAAAAAAATTTATTTCAAATTATTCTGCTTTTTTCTTTAAAAAAAACCTGTTATTTTGGCTAAAATTATGAGAATAGCAATTGCTGGAAATATTGGTGCAGGAAAAACAAGTCTAACTAAACAACTTGCTTTAAGTTTAAAATACAAACCATATTATGAAGATGTAATAGCAAATCCATATCTGGATGACTTTTACAATCACATGGAAAGGTGGTCATTTAATCTTCAAATATATTTTTTAAATAGTAGATTTAAACAATTAGTGGCGATTGATAACAGTAAAGAAAACGTTATACAAGATAGAACAATTTATGAAGATGCTTTTATTTTTGCCCCAAATTTAAATTCCATGGGCTTAATGCCGCAAAGAGACTACGAAAATTATTTATCTCTTTTCGATACAATGCTTAATTTAGTTGAGCCACCAGATTTATTAGTTTATCTACAAAGTAGTATTCCTAATCTTGTTAACAAAATTCATAAAAGAGGAAGAGACTACGAAAAGACAATTAGTATTGAATACTTGAGTAGACTAAATGAAAGATATGAGGCCTGGACTACAAATTATAACAGTGGAAAACTTCTTAAAATTAATGTTGATGATTTAGATTTTGTTGAAAATAAATCTGATTATCAAACAATTCTTGAACTCATTAAAAAAGAACTTTAGTTATCTTTCTTTATATTTTTGCTTTCCATTTTTATCATTGTATTATATTTGAAAAAAAAATTAAAAATGGACTACGTAAATCTTATCCCACTAGCTGGAGTTATCGCCTTAATATTTGTTTTTATTAAAAATTCATCAGTTTCAAAAAAGGATGTTGGGAATGCAAAAATGGCAAAAATTGCAAAAAATATTGCAGATGGTGCAATGGCATTCTTAAAAGCTGAATACAAAATTTTATCAGTTTTCGTAATAATTACAGCAATTTTACTTGCATTCAAAGGAATTAACGAAGGGAGTAGTTGGCTAGTCGCAGTATCTTTTGTAGTTGGTGCATTATGTTCTGGTCTTGCAGGCTTTATAGGTATGCAGGTTGCAACCAAAGCAAACGTAAGAACAACAAACGCAGCTCAAGATTCTCTTGGCAAAGCACTAGAAATCGCATTTTCCGGTGGATCAGTTATGGGTATGGGTGTAGTTGGACTTGGTGTTTTAGGTGTTGGTTCACTATTTATTATATACAGACCAATGTTTACAGATATTAATACTGTTATACAAGTTTTATCTGGATTTTCATTAGGTGCTTCATCCATTGCTTTATTTGCTAGAGTTGGAGGAGGAATATATACTAAGGCTGCAGATGTTGGTGCTGACTTAGTGGGAAAGGTTGAGGCTGGAATACCAGAGGATCATCCACTTAATCCTGCAACAATTGCTGATAATGTAGGTGATAATGTAGGTGACGTAGCTGGAATGGGAGCAGATTTATTTGAATCTTTTGTAGGATCAATAATTGGAGCAATGGTTTTAGGTGCAGCTTTTGTTAGTTTGAATGAATTTTCAGGAATCGAAATAAATGCTGTACTACTTCCACTATTTATTGCTGCATCAGGAATTATAATGTCTATAATAGGAACATTTTTTGTAAAAGTTAAGGAAGGTGGGGATCCACATAAAGCTTTAAACGCTGGTGAATTTATATCAGCTGGATTAATGATTGTAGTGACCTGGTTCTTAATTCAATATTTACTCCCAGAGTCATGGGTTTTTAATGATAATGAATATAGCTCAATTGGAGTTTTCATTGCAACAATCAGTGGTTTAGTAGCAGGTCTTTTAGTTGGTAAAGTTACAGAATATTATACTGCAACTGGGAAGAAACCAGTTCTTTCAATTGTTGAACAATCAGAAACTGGCCCAGCAACTACTATTATTGCTGGACTAGGTGTAGGTATGATTTCTACTGCTCTTCCTATTATCTTTATATGTGCAGCAATATTAACCTCTTATCATTTTGCTGGCCTTTATGGAATTGCAATAGCTGCTGTTGGTATGCTTGCTAATACTGGGATTCAATTAGCAGTTGATGCATATGGACCTATTTCGGATAATGCAGGAGGTATTGCAGAAATGGCAGAATTAGACCCTAAAGTTAGAGAAAGAACAGATAAACTTGACGCAGTTGGAAATACAACTGCTGCAATAGGTAAAGGTTTTGCTATTGCATCAGCTGCACTAACAGCTTTAGCATTGTTTGCAGCATATATGCAAACTGCAGAAATCTCTGCCATAGATATTTCAAAACCTATTGTAATGGCTGGGCTTTTACTTGGTGCTATGTTACCATTTGTTTTTTCTGCACTTTCAATGAAGGCGGTTGGCAAAGCAGCAATGAGTATGATTGAAGAGGTAAGAAGACAATTTAAAGATTTACCCAAATTAAAAGCAGCTCTCGAAGTAATGAAAAAATATGATTCAGATCTTTCTAAAGCTTCAAAAGAAGACTTAAAAATCTTTAATGATGCTGACGGTGTTGCAGAGTATAGTAAATGTGTAGAAATATCAACACAAGCTGCACTAAAAGAAATGGTACTTCCTGGCTTGATGGCTATATCAGTTCCAGTTATAATTGGATTTACCGGTGGTGCAGAAATGCTAGGTGGCCTTTTGGCTGGAGTTACATCATGTGGTGTTTTAATGGCAATTTTTCAATCAAATTCTGGAGGAGCATGGGATAATGCAAAAAAGATGATTGAGGAGGATGGTAGAAAGGGATCTGAAGCTCATAAAGCTGCAGTTGTTGGTGATACAGTAGGAGATCCTTTCAAAGATACATCAGGGCCATCTTTAAATATACTTCTTAAATTAATTGCTGTTGTTGCTTTAGTAATAGCACCTTTATTAGTTAGTTAAATATACAGAACTTTCTTAACTGCTTTAATTACCTCATTAGAGTTTGGAAGCCATTCTTCTAATAGAACTGGAGAATATGGAGTTGGAGTGTCTGCATTATTTACTTTTTCAACAGGCGCATCAAGGAAATCAAAAATATCATTTTGAATTTTATGAGAAATATCTGTTGAGATATTTCCAAAAGGCCAAGCCTCTTCCAAAATAACTAATCGATTAGTTTTTTTTACAGATTTAATTACTGTGTCATAATCAATAGGTCTTAGAGTTCTTAAATCTATTATTTCACATTCAACACCTTCTTTTTCTAAGATTTCAGCTGCTTTAAAAGCTTCTTTAATGATTTTTCCAAATGATACAACTGTGACATCTTTACCTTTTCTTTTAATATCAGCAACCCCAATTGGAAGTGTGTACTCTCCCTCTGGAATCTCTCCTTTATCTCCATACATTTGCTCTGACTCCATAAATATTACAGGATCATCATCTCTTATTGCTGATTTCAACAAACCTTTTGCATCATATGGATTAGATGGTACAATTACTTTTAAACCAGGACAATTAGCAAACCAACTTTCAAATGCTTGAGAATGAGTTGCTCCTAGCTGACCCGCAGAGGCTGTAGGTCCTCTAAAAACAATTGGACATGGAAACTGACCACCAGACATCTGTCTAATCTTTGCTGCATTATTAATTATTTGATCTATACCTACCAAGGAGAAATTAAATGTCATAAATTCAATAATTGGTCGTGCTCCAACCATTGTTGAACCAACTCCAACACCTGAAAATCCTGCCTCAGATATAGGTGTATCAATTACTCTAATTTCACCAAACTCCTCTAACATACCTTTAGATGCTTTATATGCACCATTATATTCTGCAACTTCTTCCCCCATTAGATAGACGCTTTTGTCTCTTCTCATCTCTTCTGACATAGCCTCACATATTGCTTCTCTGAATTGAAGTGTTTTCATATAGAATAATTTTATGCGAATTTAATCATAAAAAAAATATTTCCTATGATGCACTAATGAGATTTAAATTTTATTTAATTAATTTGTGCCATTATAATTTTGCATGGAGTTAATAGAGTTAAAAATTCAAGGAATTTCATACAGTGACAGTACTTCTGGGGCATTTGCTTTAATACTTCAGGAAACTAGTGGAAACAGAAAACTACCAGTAGTTATTGGAGGATTCGAAGCTCAAGCAATTGCTGTAGGTTTAGAGAAAAAAATTAAAACTTCAAGACCGCTTACTCATGAACTTTTTAAAAGATTTGCAGATAAGTTTGATATTAAACTAAATCATATTATAATCAATAAACTCTCAGATGGTGTTTTTTTCTCTAACATAATATGCGAGGATAAAGATAAAGTTATCAAAATTGACTCTAGGACTTCAGATGCTATTGCACTATCGTTAAGGTTTAATGTTCCCATTTTTGTGAAAAAAAGTATTTTAGATGAGGCTGGCTTTGAAGATGACTTAAAGTATTCAGAAGAAGTAGTCAATCTTTCTGATGATAATTTTTTTGAAAATAAACAGGCAAAAAAAAAATCTAATAAATCCAAAGACATAAAAAAAATCTCAACTAATAATATTAGAAAAATGCTTGAAAATAGTATTGAAAATGAAGACTATGAAATGGCTGCCAAACTTAGAGATGAACTTAATTTTAGAAAAAGTATAAAATGAAGCAATACCTTGATTTACTTAAACATATAAAAGAAAATGGAGTAGAAAAGAAGGACAGAACTGGAACTGGAACAATAAGTGTTTTTGGATATCAAATGAGATTTAATCTTCAAGATGGGTTCCCACTTGTTACAACAAAGAAATTACATTTGAGATCAATCATACATGAATTAATTTGGTTTATAAATGGTGAGACAAACATTAAGTATTTAAAAGATAATGGAGTAACAATTTGGGATGAGTGGGCAAATTCAAATGGTGATTTAGGCCCAATATATGGTCACCAGTGGAGAAATTGGAATAGTGATAATGTCGATCAACTTAGTGATGTTATCAAATCTCTAAAAACAAACCCCTCAAGCAGAAGAATGATTGTAACTGCATGGAACCCAAATATAATTCCAGATAGTAAAAAATCCTTTGAAGAAAATGTTGATAATGGCAAAGCAGCTTTACCTCCATGCCATGCTTTTTTTCAATTTTATGTTTCTGAAAATAAACTTTCATGTCAAATGTATCAAAGAAGTGCTGATGTCTTTTTGGGTGTTCCTTTCAACATTGCATCATATTCTCTTCTAACTCATATGATAGCTCAAGTTTGTGGATATGAAACAGGTGATTTTATACATACATTTGGTGATACTCATATTTACTTAAACCACTTAGAACAAGTTGAGCTTCAATTAACTAGAGAACCCATGCCACTTCCAACATTAAGATTAAACAAAAAGGTTAATAATATTGAATATTTTAAATTTGAGGATATTGAAATACTAAATTATAATTCTCATCCTCCGATAAAAGCTAAAATTTCAATTTAATAAATGAATAAAGAACTGACAATTATTGCTGCAGCTGCAAATAATAATGTTATCGGAAATAATAACAAACTCATTTGGCATATACCAAAAGATTTGATTAGGTTTAAAGAACTTACTTTAAATCATGCGGTAATAATGGGAAGAAAAACCTTTGAATCTCTTCCAAATCCATTACCAAATAGATTGAATATAGTGGTAACTAGGAATATTAATTACAAGAAAAATGGAATTGTAGTTTGTAAAAGTATTGAGGAGGCGCTTGTTCATTGTAAGAATGATTCACAACCATTTATTATTGGAGGTGGAGAAATATATACTCAAACTATTAGTATAGTAGATAAAATTGAATTAACTAGGGTATACAAAGATTATGAAGGGGATGCATATTTTCCTGAAATTCCTGATGAAAAATTTGAGCTAGTTAAGGAAGAAACTAATGAATCCAATGGGGATGAAAAAATTATTTATTCATTCTTAACCTACAAAAAAAAATAATATGAAAGCATATGTTTTTCCTGGTCAAGGATCTCAAAAACCAGGAATGGGACAAACTCTTTATAATGAGGTTTCAGAATCGAGATCTCTTTTTAAAAAAGCTAATGAAATTTTAAATTTTAATATTACTGAATTAATGTTTGAGGGTACAAAAGAAGATTTACTTCAAACTAAAGTAACTCAACCTGCAATTTTTATACATTCAGTTATATTGGCATTGACATCAAAGACATTTAATCCTGATGTATGTGCTGGTCATTCTCTAGGTGAGTTTTCTGCTCTTGTTGCCTCAAATTCTATAAGTTTTGAAAATGGTTTAAAATTAGTTTCAATTAGAGCTAACTCAATGCAAAGAGCGTGTCAAAAAACAAAAGGAACAATGGCTGCTATTATGGGTTTGTCTGATGATATTATTGAATCCTCATGTAATGATGTTAATGGAATAGTCAAACCAGCAAATTACAACTGTCCAGGACAGTTAGTAATTTCAGGTGAGATTAAAGCGGTTGAAGAAGCATGTAAAATACTTAAAGAAAAAGGCGCAAAAAGAGCAATAATTCTACCAGTAAGTGGTGCATTTCATTCCGAGCTTATGAGCTTGGCTGTTGATGAATTAAAAAAAGCTATTGATGAAACAGAATTTAAAAAACCTAATTATCCAATTTATCAGAATTTTACAGGAAATTCTGTAGAAGACCCATCAAAAATTAAGATAAACTTATTAAAACAATTAACTGGTGCCGTACTCTGGAGCCAAAGTGTCAAAAAAATGATTGAAGATGGAGTTAAAGAATTTTATGAAGTAGGCCCAGGTAACACACTTCAGGGATTAATTAGGAAAGTAGATAGAAATATTAAAGTAGATAGAATTTAAGATTATTTTTTATAAACTTTTCCATCTTTCATGACAAAAACAATATTTTTAAGAGTGGAAATATTTTCTAGAGGACTTTCTTCAGTTGCAATAATATCAGCATAAAATCCCTTCTTGATTTGTCCCAGTAGATTCTCCATATTTAAAAGTTTTGCGTTAGTCAAAGTTGCAGCCCTCAAAGAATATTCAGCAGGAATTCCAATTTCATCCCAATAAACAAATTCACCTGCATTATCGCCATGTGGGAAAACACCAGCATCTGTTCCAAAAGAGATTGGGACCCCCATCTTGTATGCCTTTTTTGTTGATGATTTATTTTGAACTCCAACTTCTAATGCTTTTGGAATAATTATTTCTGGATAATATCCTGGAATACTGGCCATTTTTGCAACATGTTCTCCAGCACTTATAGTAGGAACTAAATATGTATTTTTTTCTTTCATTAACTTCATTGTTCTTTGCTTCATTATTGATCCATGTTCTATCGTTTTAACACCTGCTTTTACTGCTCTGTACATCCCCTCATCACCATGAGCATGAGCTGCAACATGCATACCATAGTCAGCTGCAGTATTAACTATTGCCCTCATAACCTCTTCTGTAAATTGAGGATTTTGTCCATTTTTTGCCATACTCATTACTCCTCCAGTAGCTGTAATTTTTATCAAATCTGCACCATTTTTATATCTGTATCTAACAGCTTTTCTTGCTTCACCAATTGAATTAACTACTCCCTGTTCAGGCCCAGGATCATCTACAAGATCAGGTCTGTAGCCATTTGTAGGGTCACCATGACCACCAGTTGTAGCGATAGTTTTCCCTGAGGTAAAAATTCTTGGGCCATCAACAAGACCGTTATTAATAGCATTTCTAAGAGCAATATTAACTCCCGAGCCACCTACATCTCTGACAGTTGTGAATCCTGCTAGTAATGTCTTTTTTGCAACAACTATAGACTTAAAGGCAACATCTTCTTTACTGTCTTGAAATCTGTTAATATACTTTTCCTTTCCACCTGACTCACTTTCCATATGAACATGGAAGTCTATTAAACCTGGAATAATAAATTTGTTTTTTAGGTCATATACCTCAATATTATTCTCTTTTGGTTTAATAAACCCGTCTTCTATAGAACTTATTATATTATCAGAAATTATAATTGTTTTGTTTGATTCGTACTTACCTAAATCAGAATCATAAATCTTTCCAGCATGTATGTACTTATCCTGAGAAAAAGTTGTTGATGTTACCAATAAAATTAAAATAAGTTTTTTATTCATGATTTGTCTAAAGTATATTAAATACTTAATTATTAAAAGAAACTTATTATAGTATTAGTGATATAATTTATTTGTCTTTTAGATAATTCTGTATGCATTGGTAATGAAATAACTTCATTCTTAATTTTATTAGTTACAGGAAAATCCTTATCAGAAAAAAACTTTTGTTTATACGCTTTTTGTTCGTGGAAACCCAAAGGATAATATATTCCGAACGGAATATTATTTTTTGACAAATG
>MDTB01163805.1_pt1 | contig 13318 bp, 10 predicted proteins | sample 811161 | NCBI WGS metagenome assembly MDTB01 (sample SAMN05326650, study PRJNA326480) | marine metagenome | isolation source: seawater | place: Mediterranean Sea | collected 2009 | reverse complement strand
CTACTGCATTGTTAATAAATATCTTATTGATGACATCAATTTTATCAATACTGGGATCAACTTTAACTTTACCAGGTATAGCAGGCTTCATCTTAACTGTGGGTATTGCTGTCGACGCGAATGTTATTATATTTGAGAGAATAAAAGAAGAGATTAAAAAAGGGACACCTTATCTGAGTGCAGTTGAATCTGGCTATTCAAGAGCATTTATAACAATTTTAGACGCAAACATAACCACCATTCTAACTGCGTTAATTCTTTATTTTTTTGGAACTGGTCCAATTAAAGGCTTTGCTATTACTTTAACTGCTGGAATTATTTGCTCAATGTTTACAGCTATCTATATTACAAAGACAATTTTTATGACAATATATCAAACAAATCTTTATAAAAAATTAAAAATATGACCGAAAATGTAAAAAGTATAAATTTTATGAGTCTAGGAAAATACTTTTTCCCGCTATCAATGATTATAATTATTATCAGTGTTTCTTTGTTATTGTTTTCCAAAGTTAATCTTGGCATAGATTTTACTTCTGGAACAAGATTTGATCTAACAATTCTTAGCGATAAAAATAAAATTCTAAAAATTTCTGACTTGACAAATGCTATTGATACTCTTGGTTTAAAAAACGAGTTCATAATTAAAGAACTCAAATCTGAGAAAACTGTTGATTATCAGATGTTTTCAATAATTAGTCAAAATAATTTTGATGAGCAACTTATATTAAATGCATTTAAAAGTAATCTTAAAATATCTGGTGATTCCTTAAAACCTAACCAAACAGTAACAATCAGTCCAAAAATGGGTAAGGAATTAATTCGAAGCGCTAGCATATCTTTAGGTTTAGCTGTTTTACTTATTTTAATTTATATAACAATAAGGTTTAATAGCTTTTTTGCGGTTAGTAGTATTTTAGCACTGATTCATGATGTTTCAATAACTGTTGGTATATTTATTCTATTTGGCTTAGAAGTCAATTTACCTATCATTGCAGCATTTTTGACGATTTTAGGATATTCTCTGAATGATACAATAGTAGTCTTTGACAGAATACGTGAAAATTTAAATAAAAGTAAGAAAAAAGATAATATAACAGACATTACAAACTTATCAATCAATCAAACACTTACAAGAACAATACTTACGTCTTTAACAACATTAATTGTACTGCTAATATTATATTTGATAGGTAATTACTTAATTAAACTATTTACTTTTGCTCTAATTATTGGAGTTGCAATTGGAACATATTCTTCAATATTTGTAGCTGGGTTTTGCTTTAATATATTATATAATAAATATGGATATATACTAAATTCAGAAGAGACTGATGAGGAAAAATTATAATGAATAGAATAATAATGGGGGGACAATGGGGTGATGAAGGTAAAGGTAAGATTGTTGACTTGTTAAGTAAAGAGTGTAATGTTGTCGCGCGCTATCAAGGTGGAGCTAATGCAGGTCACACTGTATACTCTAATGGTAAAAAGATTGTATTACATCAAATACCCTCGGGAATTTTACAAAAAAATTGTATTTGTATTATGGGCAATGGAATGGTTATAGACCCCGTTGAATTATGTAGCGAAATTGAGCAAGTAAAAGAACTAGGCCTAGAGACCGAGAATATTTATATATCTCCAAATGCACACATAGTGACACCTCTAAATAAGGGCAAAGATATTCAAAATGAGTTAAACAAATCAAATAAAATTGGGACAACTGGAAAAGGAATCGGACCAACATACGTTGACAAATATAATAGAGAGGGTTTGAGAGCTTTTGATATAAAAAACCCCCAGGAAATCAAAAAAAAATACTGTTCTTCATTTGATAAGTCAGGCCTAAAATCTGAATATTCTATAGACTCAGAGAAAGCAATAGATTTCCTGAAATCATGCGAACAGATTTCACATTATGTAAAAAACATTTTTCCAATTCTTCATAATTCAAAAAGTAATATTCTTGTTGAAGGTGCACAAGGTGCATTGCTCGATATTGATCATGGTACTTACCCGTTCGTAACGTCTTCTAATCCAACTATTGGTGGTGTAAGCTCCGGATTAGGATTACCTGCAACTAAATTTCAATCTATTATGGGAATATTTAAAGCATATGTTACGAGAGTTGGGAATGGTCCATTTCCAACAGAACTGAAAGATACGATTGGACAGGAAATTCAAAAAATTGGAAAAGAATTTGGAGCTACAACAGGAAGGCCGAGAAGATGTGGTTGGTTTGATGCTGTAGCAGCTTCTTACTCAATTAAGTTAAACGGCATCAATGAGGTTGTGATAACAAAATTAGACATTTTAAGTAACTTTGACGATATAAAAGTATGCACAAATTATAGGCTAAAAGATTTCAAATCTAAAGATTATAGTGAGTTCATGAATGAGCTTGATTCAGCTATCCCAATTTATGAAACTTTACCTGGTTGGAATTGTGATATTAGCAGCGTAAAAACTTTTAAAAATCTTCCATCTAATGCAAAAAACTATGTCAAATATCTTGAGTCAGTATTAAATTGTAGTATAAAAATTGTTTCAGTCGGTCCAAATAGGAATCAGGTCATCGAATTATGAGAATATTAATACAATTTATTTTTTTATTTTTTACAATAGTTATTTCTAATCCTTTAAGAGAATTTGATAAATCTTTTCTTTTTGAAAATAAGAAAGAATTAACAGAAGAAAAATTTAATCAAGAAACTATCTTTTGCATTGATTATTTTACAAATTTAGAGCTTCAAGACAACAAACAAAGCGATAACCCTTTTTTTAAAAGAAACCTAAAACAAATAAATAATTGCTGTGTATGTGTAAATACAATTTTTACGAATGATAGGTTTAAAAATGATTTAAAAAATGAAAAAAACGACTTTTCAATAGAATATCTAAGTAAATTATTTACTAATTGGAAAATAGATTCATGTATTGATGAAACATTAGATTTAAATGGTTATAGAAGTATTTCTCAAACAAAACTTTTAAAATTTTTTATTAATTCGATTCAGTCCCACAATGAAAATGATGCGGCGCCCATAAAGTCCTTCAATAAACCTACTAAAAATGCTAACGAGTTAAAACCTGAAAAAGATGTAAAGCTTGATAAGAATTCTTTTGAATATAAAATTAAAGATTATCTTAAAATTGAGGGTTTATTTAATTTTTATTATCTTGAAGAAAAAAACTCTTTATTGATGGAAATAAAACCCAATCAACTAGAAGAAATTTATTTTGCTAATTATACACGCCAATCAGGTGATGCTAACTGGTTTGATGGAAGTTCAATGATGGGTGAATTTCCTATGATGTTTAAAAAAGTAGGTGAAAAAATACAGGCTATAGAAGTAAATGTAAAATTTAGATCTAAAAAAAATCTAGCTATAAGTAGAGCACTAGAGAATCACATATCTAATTCAATTGTATCAAGCACAAAAATAATTTCCAAGCCAAGTAAAAATGGAGGTTCATATCTAATTGATGCATCAAATTTTTTCATTGCAGATATTGGCGGCATATCCCAAATGAAGGGTGTGGGGTTTAAATTTGATAAATCAAATAGTTACTATAATTATATAAAATCGTTTCCGAATAATTCAGAGATAGACGTCAGTATTCATTATAAATCAATGAGCCCAAAGTATAAGTTTACACTTGCTGATTCAAGGAGTATGATTCATAAATATCATATTAGTATATCATCTTTACCAACTACTAGTTATACACCAAGGGTGGCAGATGATAGGGTAGGGCATTTTATGACGATGTATCAGGACTATTCAGATACTTACTCAGAATCTCCGTATGTTCGCTTCATCAATAGATGGAATTTACAGAAATTAAATCCAAGCTTAAATATGTCTGAACCAATAGAGCCTATTGTTTTTTGGATTGAAAATACAGTGCCTCACGAATTTAGGGATGCGGTTAAAGAGGGAATAGAAAAATGGAATCTTGCTTTTGAAAAAATTGGCTATCAAAACGCAATTGTTGCAAAGCAAATGCCTGATGATGCAATTTGGGATCCTGCTGACACCCGATATAATACTATTCGGTGGATGGTGCAGCCAGGTAGTGCATATGCTGTTGGCCCCTCTAGAGCAAATCCGTTTACAGGCGAATTATACGATGCAGATATACGTATTGGCAGTGATTTTGTACGTTTTTATTACAATGATTTTATTGAGTTTATTGATCCTATTCAGTTAATGGCTTATGAAGATTCTATTGCATCTCATCATAATCACGATGACTGTCACTACCAAGATTTGATGAAACACAAAATGAATTACGCTTGGAATTACTTAACTGCAACTAATCAAATTAAAAACTCAAAGAAAGAAATGAAACAGTTTGTTCATGAAGGAATTGTGGATTTAATACTTCATGAGGTAGGACATACTCTTGGTTTAAGGCACAATTTTAAAGCAAGCTCCGTATACTCAATGGAAGAACTTAGCAATCCAGATTTTACAAAGAAATACGGGATCACTGGTTCTGTTATGGATTACAACGCAACAAATTTATTAGATGGCGGTGGCACTCACTTCCAGACCGTGCCAGGACCTTATGATTACTGGGCGATTGAATATGCATATTCTGAACAAAAACCATTCTCAAGAAAAACTGAGGAAGATTTTTTAAATAACATAACATCAAAATCTACTCAGCCATTACTGGCCTACGGAACTGACGAAGATGCCGGTAGTAGAGGAATCGATCCTTTTATTAATCGAAGAGATTTAACCTCAGATCCAATTAAGCACTATATTAAACGAATTGATATAGGTAATGAATTCATTGATGATTTATTAGAAAATTTTGAAAAAGATGGTGATAGATACCCAAAAATTAGAAGTGTATTTTTTCAAGGATTTTATGAGTACTATGGTGGAGCAAGAAATATTGCAAAATTCATTGGAGGAATTAAACATAGTAGGCATCATATCGGTCAAAAATATCAAGATTACCCTCTTGAAATTATTGATGTTTCGATACAAAAAGAAGCACTTGATTTTTATTTAAATTATATTTTTGATAAAAATGCGTTCCAGTATAAAGCTGATTTGTTGAATAAAATGGCTCCAGAAAGACTAAGTGATTTTGAGGGCACAATTTATCAAATGAGTCGCCTAGATTTCCCAATCCACTCAATTGTAAAAAATATACAGAATACATCTTTATTTAATCTTTTTAATTATCGCGTTCACAATCGTATAATTGATAATAAAGCCAAACTTAATCATGGAGAAGCTTTTGAATTAGATTATTTATTTAGTGAAATTACTCAATCAATTTGGTCAGAAATCAAATCTGCTGAAAATATCAATTCGTTTAGAAGACAGCTGCAAATGCTTCATATTAAATATTTAATTGATGCTAGTGAAAATAAGGCTGGTAATTTCCCAAACGATTCGCAATCATTATCAAGAATGCATCTGGAGCTAATCTACAATAAGATTAGTGATATGATATTTGAAAAAGCTTTAGATGACTATACTCTTTCACACTTAATGAAAGTATCTGATTTAATAAAAAAATCTCTTGATTTAGATTAATATTTCATCGATGAATTTTTCTGTTGATCAAGATATTTCAATTGCTAAATCATTAGACTCATCCTTTTATCTTAAAAATAAATATTATTCACTTTCTTTAGAAAAAATTTTTAAAAAATCTTGGCAATTTATCGGCCATAAATCTCAATTTATACAATCTAGAATAAATCCAATCATATTATTAGAGAATTCAGTTAACGAGCCAGTTGTTTTAACTAAGAATAATGATAACTATAGTATTTTATCTAACGTTTGTACTCATCGTGGGCATATAATAAGTCAAAGAAAATGTAATAGCAAAACTATGAAATGTCCATATCATGGAAGGGCATTTGATTTATGCGGAAAAATGCTCAACATGCCTGGGTTTAAAAATGTCAAGAATTTCCCTTCTGAAAGAGATAACTTAATAGAACTACCTTCTTTTGAGTGGGCTGACTTTTTATTTGCTAGTATCAATCCAAAAATTAATATTAGTTCTTTAATTACAGACTTTAAATCTCGTCTGGCAAATTATCCCTTAAATAAACTTAAATATAATCATAAACTTTCAAGAACTTACCACTTGGATGCTAATTGGGCATTGTATTGTGAAAATTATCTTGAGGGTCTTCATGTACCTTTTGTGCACAAGGGATTAAATGGAGACATTGATATAAAAAGCTATAAAACAGAATTAATTGATAACGGTGTATTGCAGTATACAAATAACAAATCAGATGATGTTTACGCCTATTACTACTGGATTTTTCCCAATATGATGTTTAATTTTTATAATTGGGGATTATCTGTAAACTTAGTTGAACCAATATCATCTAAGCGGACAAGAATAAAATTTTTAACTTATCTGTTAAAAGATGATATAAAAACAAAGGCAAAAATAAATGAACTGCACGAAGTTGAGTTAGAAGATGAGAAAGTTGTTCTCAACGTACAAAAGGGTATTCAATCTCAATTTTATAATAATGGAAGGTATTCAGCTGATTATGAAAAAGGGACTCACCATTTTCACAGATTAATCTGTAGATATCTTAAATGATCATACCCGGAGAAATATTTTCTCTTATGGCAGCAATTTTCTGGAGCATTGCTGTAGTTATCTTTAAGTCTTTAAGCCATAAAGTATCACCATTTTTAATAAATGCTCTAAAAAACACAATCGCACTGATATGTTTTTCTATTCTATTAATATATCTAAAAATTCCTTTTTGGAACGAAAATTTCACAAGAGTTGAATCTATTAAGTTTATAATTAGTGGTCTTCTTGGTATGGGAGTTGCTGATGCAGTTTTTATTTATGCGCTCAGCCTAGTTGGAGCAAGTAGAATAGCAATATTAAATTGTTTAGAGCCATTAGTCATATACTTTTTATCACTTTTATTCTTATCAAGTATGGAACTAAATAATCTCGAGGCAATGGGTTTCCTAATTGTCATAATTTCTATAATGATAATTAGTTACGAAAAAGAATCTAATGAAATATCAAATATAAAAAAAATAAAAGGACTATCTCTTCAATTTATAGCTATTGTATGTAGCTCTATTGCAATGGTAATGATTAAAAATAACCTAAATCTATATCAATCTAATCCTAACGTAATAATACAAATAGCTGTATTTAGACTATTTGTTGGTTTTATTGTTTCTTGGCTCATAATATCATTTATAAAAAATAAAAAGAATCTTATTAGTTCAATAAAAAATAAAAAGATAATTATAAAAATATTTACTAGTTCAATTGTTGGTACGTTTATGGCTTTAACATGTTGGATCATGGGTCAGACCTACATTCAAAAATTAGCCCTTGCAAGCATAATAGGTCAAACCTCTTTGATTTTCATTATGTTTTTATCGTGGTTTTTTCTTAATGAAAAAATTACATCAACAAGAATTATTGCAAGTATATTTGCACTATTTGGTGTTTTTTTAAGTAATTATTTTTAAAGTAAAAAAGGTATTACAGCTTTTTTATTTGGATAGCTTGTAAAATTTTTATTATACCAGTTATGATTTGATATTGCTCTTGGAATTAAATTCGCCATTGTCCAATAAAAGAATGTTAAAGCAGCTGGAGATAAAGTCATCAAGTAAAATCCTAACCATTGTAAAATTTCTCCAAAATAATTAGGACATGAAATAAATTTAAACATTGATCCATAAGGAATTTTATAACCTTCCTTATGATTCTGAATTTTTATTAAAGTATTATCGGAAACAATATTTATATAAGCCCCAATTATTAGAAATAATAGTCCTATTATGAAATTAATATTAAAAAAATAATTTGATTCAGCTGTAAAAATTTGACCAATAAAATATCCATTAATAAAACCATTGATTATATTGAATAATATCGCAGAAAAAACAACGATAAGGGGACATTTTTTCACTTTATCTTTCTTCCTCAATGGAAAAATAAAACTTCTGTTAAAATAATGTAAATTCCAAATTATAAAAAAAACCCAGGCATAGCCATTTGTTGTTTCTTTCGCTGAGAAAAATGATATAGTGAAAGCTATAGGTGAAACTACTTCTTGAATTATCCATCCTAATTTGAATGATATCTGCGGTCCCCAACTAGAGCTCCTAAATTTACCATAGGGTGCTTTTACTCTTAATAATACGCACGCAGTAAGTAATCCAAATATCATCCAAGGAATCAATATACTATCGTAAATATTTAACATTATTATCTTAGAATATTTCTATTCTTTGTAACTTATTTTCAATTAGGTTCCCATTTTTAAAAGAAACCTCAAATGAATTTTTGTTTTTATAAAATGAAACAGCAGAAAAGAATTTTGAGTTTTTGAAGTGCACAGCTGACCCATCTTCTATAGCTAAGCAAGATGAAATAGTTTTTTCTTTTAAAACTTTTGCAACATAAGGCTTTCTGTTTTTTTCGCCATCATAATGTGGACAACAGCAGCCGTTTAGGATACCCATACAATCCATAACACTTAATTCATTAGCCCATGAATCAGTGACTCCTTTTTGAAACCAACATATTGCTCCAGCGCTGACTCCTGCTAAGATTTTTCCGGATTTATATGCCTCAATTAGAAGTTGTACTAAATTCCATTCCTCAAAAACTGCCAACATGCTTTTGGTATTTCCGCCGCCTATATAGATTATATCAGAATAATCTAAAATTTGCTTCATATCATGTGTTCTTTTAAACAAACTAATGTCTTGAGGTACGCACTCTAATTTTGAAAATGCTTTATAGAAATTTAAAATATAATTTTGGTCTTCTGCGCTTGCTGTTGGGAAAAAAGTAATTTTTGGCTTTTTAATATTAGTCTGCTCTAGTATGTATTGCTCTATATTTGGTTTATTTGGATTTCTACCAAATCCTCCGCCACCAATTGCTATTATTTGTCCTTGTTTAGTCATTAAAACATCCTATATCAATAATGTATTTTTATTTAACTTAATCAACTAATATTTTGCAAATTAATATTATGTCATCAAACAAAAAAAATATAGATTTTATCGTAATTACTGGCTCAACCGCAACTGGTAAAACTAAAGTAGCTGTTAATATTGCCAAAAAAATTGGCGGAGAAATTATTTCTGCTGATTCAAGACAAATATACAGAGGTATGGATATCGGCACAGGAAAAGATATAAATGAATATGAAGCTAACGGGGTTTCTATACCATACCATTTAATAGATATATTAAATCCAGATCAGAACTACAGTGTTTACCAATTTCAACGTGATTTTTTAAGAGCTTACGATAAAATTAACAAAAAATCTAAAATTCCAATTCTCTGTGGAGGTACGGGTCTGTATATTGAGTCAATACTTCTTAAGTACAAACTACAGAACGCACCTGCTCCAAATATAAATCTTAGAGCCTCACTTGAAAATTTGCCTAAGGAAAGTCTTTTAGATGTGTTGAAGAAAATATCTAAAAAAAATATAATAGAATATAAGGTAGACACCAGGAGCAGAATAATACGAAATATAGAATTAGAATTAAATAATTCTAAAGGTGGGTTTGACATATTTGATAATAGAAATCTTAATAATTTCCTAGTAATAGGAATGAAGATTGATAGAGAAAAAAATCGTATTTTAATAAAGAAACGCCTTTTAGAAAGATTGGACAACGGCTTAATTAACGAAGTTGAGGGACTTTTAAAAAAAGGTTTAAATATTTCAAGATTAGATTATTTTGGACTTGAATATAAATTTGTAGGCCTATATCTTAAAAATGAACTTAATATGGATCAGCTAATAGAAAAATTATACATAGCAATCTGCCAATTCGCAAAACGTCAAGATAGCTGGTTTAGAAGAATGACTAGAAGAGGAATTGAAATCCATTGGATTTCACCAAACAGAATAGAAGAAATATTAAAATTAATTGATAATGCACTTTGAAAATAAATTAGATAAATATTTTCAAAAGAGATCTGAATTATTATGGGATTTGAACACAATTCCAAAAAAAAATTTTTATGATATTTTTATTATTATACCAGCGAAGGCTGAATCAAAATCAATACCAAAATTATTAAAAAGCATAAAAATTCAAGAAAATTATGAGCTGCATAAATGTTTGATAATTTTAATTTTTAATAGTTCGAAGAAAGATAATCCTAATGTTGAGATAGATAACGCAAAATCTATAAAATATTTAAGAGAAAAAAGATTTAATTTTGAGATTTGTTACGTTGATGCAAGTTCAAAAAATAATTATCTACCAGAAAAAAATGCAGGTGTTGGTTTATCTCGAAAAATTGGAGCTGATTTGGCACTGCACTATTCTCATCCCAAGAGCGTATTTTGTTTTACAGATGCTGATTGTATACTTTCTCCTTATTATTTAGAAAAAATTAATTTTCACTATGAAAATGATAATCATGACTTTGCTATTGTTGGATTTGAACACCAAAAATCTGAAAATAAATTCTTAGATCAAGCCATTCTTTCATATGAAAAATATTTAAAAAAAACTGCAAAAAATATAAAGATGGCTGGTTCTCCATACGGTTATGTCTCACTAGGTTCATGCATTACCTGCAATGCTAAATCTTATATCAAAGTTGGGGGAATGAATAGACTAAAAGCCACAGAAGATTTTTATTTTTTACAAGAATTAACAAAACACTATGGAAATGTTCCAGAAATAAAAGAAATATTAGTATATCCATCCTCGCGTAAATCGTCAAGAGTACATTTGGGTACTGGCTATAGGATGCAACAATTAACTAATGGAAAATCTCATAAAGATCTTTATTTTTCAGATGATTCTTTTTTAATTTTGAGGGATATGATTCGTATTTTTAGTGAAAGCTTTGGCTTGTCATACTTAGAAATTTTAGAAAAGACTTCAAAAATAGATAAATTAAATGAATTTTTATTACAAAATAATTTTGAAAAAATATGGAATAGTCTTGAAGTGAATGTTAATTATAAAAAATACATTTCTCAATTTCATAGGTGGTTTGATGGTTTAAAAACTATTAAATTTCTAAAATATTTTTCTTCAATCAAAAAATGATAAAAAAAATAAAATATATTGACGGCTTACGATTTTACAGAGCTATTGTTGTTGGTATTAATAATCTTATTTCACGCCAAGATTATCTAAACCAAATTAATGTATTCCCAGTTCCCGATGGTGATACAGGTACCAATATGGCATTTACTGTTAGTGAAATTTTAGATGGAACGTCTGGGACAGTATCTACCAATATCAGCGAAATGACTCAAAATGTTGCAGATTTAGCTTTAGATGGCGCTAGAGGAAACTCTGGTGCAATTCTCGCTCAATTTTTTATTGGTTTTTCTGAAGGTCTTGGAGATAAAAAGAAAATGTCAGTTAAAGATTTTTCTGATGCTTTTCAAAAAGCCTCAGAAAACGCTTGGGATGCTTTGTCCAATCCAAAAGAAGGAACAATTCTAACAATTTTTAAAGATTTATCTAAATTTTTAATTCAATATACTTCTAAGAATCAGAATGATGATTTTCTACCCTTAATGAGAGACTTACTCAAAAAAGCTGAAGAATCACTTGCGCAAACCCCAAATCAAATGAAACTATTAAAAAAAGCAGGAGTAGTTGATGCTGGTGCTCAGGGCTTTGTAGACTTGTTAAAGGGAATTAATGAATTCATACAATCAGGTAAAATTAGAGACTTAGGTTTACTTACTACTCCAAAAGAATTTTTAGATATTGACAATAGTCACGATTATTCAAATCTAACATATAAGTTTTGTACTGAATGTATTTTAGAAGGTAAGAACATCGATAAAAAAGAATTGAAGAATAAACTAATAAATGTTGGCGACAGTATTGTTATTGCAGGTTCAAAAAAGAAAGTAAAAATACACATTCACGTTAACAAACCTCATGAATTTTTCGAAATATGTAATCAATACGGAATATCTAAAAATCATAAAGCTGATGATATGTTCAAGCAGCAAGAACTTGTTCGTGAAGATAAGTCAGCAAAAGTTGCAATCGTAACTGATTCAAGTGCTGACTTTAAAGCGAAAGAATATTTTGATGTTTTCGTTGTCCCTGTTCGATACAGCTTTGGGAACCAAGGATATATTGATAAAATATCTCAGTCTGTGGATGATTTTTATAGAAACCTTGAAATTAGTCCAATTCATCCAAAAACCTCACAACCAACACCAGGCGATTTCAGAAGGCAATATGAATATCTAAATTCTTATTATAGATCTATTATATCAATTCATATTCCAGAAAAATTAAGCGGAACTTATCAATCTGCTGTAACTGCTGCAAAAAATACAAAAGGAGCAAATATCTCAGTGATAGATTCTAAAAATTTATCGATTGGATTAGGATTAATTTTAGAAAAAATATCATCCATGGCTGATAAAGGAGTTAGTCATGAAAAAATTGTGAAGAATATTAATAACTTAAGTAAGGAAACAAAAGTTTTTACCGCTGTTAAAGATTTAAGTTACTCAGTAAAAGGTGGAAGAGTTCCCAAAATTGTCAAAACTGTATCAAATATTTTTAATTTCAAACCAATATTAACTGTATCTGAGGATGGTTCGTTAGTCCCTTCCATGATATATTTTGGGAAAAAAAATATGACCATTAAATTTTTTAAAAAAGTTCTCAAACAAATCGATAAAAAATATAAATATAATATAGCAATTGGTCACGCCAAGTCTGAAAAAGAAGGTTCAGAGCTTGTAAAACTTTTTAAAGAATATCCGAAAATCATTCATAATATCAAGCTTCATAAAATTGGTGGTGCCTTAGGAGTCCATACTGGCCCTGGAGCTCTAAGTATTGCTCTCCAAAAAGTCAATGATTAAGCCTGAATACCACATTTTATTAATTATAATATCTTACTTGATTGGTTCAATATCAACAAGTATAATTGTATGCAAATATAAAAAGATAGATATTCGAAAAATTGTTGCTAATCCTACAAGCCCAGATAAAAATAAAACACATAACCAAGTTATTGTACAAATTATTGCTCCAACAGGAAAAATGACATAAATAGTTCCTATTATTGTTGCTGCTCCTTTACCTCCTTGAAAAGAAAAATAAATAGGATACATATGTCCTAAAACAACCGCAAAAGAGCAACATACAGGTAAAAATACAGATTCTGGAGTTATTAACTTGGCTATTAAAATAGGGAGCGCACCCTTCAACATATCAAGAATCAATACAATTGCGCCAAACTTTTTACCTAGTGCCCTTACAGTATTTGTGGCTCCTGCATTTCCACTACCAATTTT
>MDTB01094464.1_pt1 | contig 13318 bp, 9 predicted proteins | sample 811161 | NCBI WGS metagenome assembly MDTB01 (sample SAMN05326650, study PRJNA326480) | marine metagenome | isolation source: seawater | place: Mediterranean Sea | collected 2009 | reverse complement strand
CCGGTGAGTCCCGGTGAGTCCCGGTGAGTCCCGGTGGGTCACTGTGTTGAGAGGAACGGTTTAATCGTTCTCCTCTAAGTCAGAGTATCTAACGAATCCAGGCGGGGGCGAAAACTTGCCATAAATATCGAGTTCTTCGACGGTTTGAGTTTCCAGCTCCTTGCGCACGAAGTGCTCGATATAAGGTTCTAACGCTTCGCCGTTTAAGTGCGCGCCACATGCGGCCGCTATCGCTGCTACGGATTGATACTCGCTCGTTTTGGCGGCCTCGGTCTCTGACATTCGAGACAGGATAAGGCCCTTAATAAACTCGGTTTCCCGGTAAATTTCGAAAATTAATGCTTTGCTGTCCATATTTAGTCCGCCCCTCTACCGCGCGCTTCATTGTGTTTGGCCTGTTTTCAACCGGCCGAAAAGTTGAGTAGCTCGTTGTGGCTGCCACCCTCTTCTTTGTAAAGGTGGGCTAGATAGTTTTCGTAGGATTCCATCCACATCAGTCGCGAGCGCTTGCGGCCGGCACCGGTATCGGTCTTAGTGCTTTTCGTGTACCAGTTGTTGCATTTGAGCCAGACTTTGCCTTCTGCGGAGTCGTTGCAGCGCTCGGTCCAAGACGCCACGGCTGCAGAAGTAGGTTCGACCTCAACCGCTCCCTCTGTCTTCATTTTTGCGACCAGCTTCGCGATATACTTCGCCTGTTCCTCGCACAGCAAGGTAACGTTGGTGACGGGATTGAGGCTTTGCGGACCAATCATCATATAAAAGTTCGGCATGTCCGCGACGTGCAGCCCCCACAATGTTTGCGGGTCGGTCATTTGATAATTATTTTCCGCATTCGCGCCAAACCGATCCGCTAAGGTGGCCGAGTTTTTGCCGGTGACCGGGAAAGGGATGTAATTGCTGTCAAAGCCAGTCGCGTAGATGATGACGTCAAAGTCGTAGCAATCGCCGGACGCAACCTCGAGTCCAGCGGCATTAATGGCCACAACGCCGCCAGGTTCATTCACCAAAGTCACATTGGGCTTGTTGAACGTAGTGTAATAATCGTCAATGAATAGCACGCGTTTGCAGAAAAAGGGGTAATCAGGGGTCAGCGCGGCGGCCAGCTCAGGATCGGGTACTTCTTTGCGGATGCGCGCTGCGATGCCCTGGCAGATCGCTGAATTCTGGGCCTCGTCATGAAGCATTTCGAAAGAAAACAGTACTTCTTCATCCGGCGGTAATTCGCCGGACTGGATTTTTCGCAGCCGCTCGCTGTAACCGCCTGCTTGAAACGCTTTGACGATCTGCGGCGGCGTTGGCTCGTCGTCCCTAGGCAGAGCCCAGGTCGGCGTGCGCTGAATGACTGTGAGCGATTCCACATCGTCAGCGATAGAAGTAATGACCTGCGCCGCAGACGCGCCAGTGCCAATGATGCCGACGCGCTTGCCTTGCAACGAGGCGCTGCGATCCCAGGCAGCTGTATGAAAGCTCTCGCCCGTGAACGATGCCATTCCCGGTACCTCTGGTAGCCGTGGGCTGGATAGCGGGCCGTTAGCTGAAACGACGTGATTGGCGGTCACGGTTTCACCTTCGCAGTCGTTTTCGACATCCCAAGTTGTCACCTGCCAGCTACCCGTGCCCAGGTAACGAATGTCGGTCACTTTGCGAGAAAAACGCAGCAAATCGCGGATGCCGCAGTGGTCGGCGAGCATTTCTGCGTAGTCAGCGATTTCGCCTTGATTGACGTATTTTTTGGACGGTATGAAGCCGGTACGATCCAGCAGCGGTAAATAGGTGTAAGAGGGCACGTCGCAAGCCGCACCGGGATAGGAGCCGACGCCGCCGTGACTCCAGACGCCGCCGAGCGAAGCGTTCATTTCGAACACGCGGACGTTTTCAATACCTTCTTCGCGTAGAAAATTTGCACACAACAGGCCAGAAAAGCCGCAGCCGACTATTACAACGTCATGGTGATCCATCAATTCAGTCCTTCTCAATCCTACAAGTTACTTCCGATGTATCAGGCCAGGGCACTGCAACAGGTGTCTGCCGACCCTGTTGCGAACGTGCCGGTTAATAGTGCCGGCCCAAACATGGTGGAAAGGATAACGCAATTTTATGATTTTGGATGGCTTTGTGACGGTTCTGGCGTCAGCTAGGGCATTCATAAAGATCACCCGACGTCTAGCGATAGACAGCGGGTCGTCCTATTCTTGCTTGGTGGGTCGACTTTAGCGGGAATAAGGGGAATAGCTATGTTAACTCGGGAGTATGGCAGGCCGTGGATCATAGCCGTCCTATTGATGGTAATAGGTACTGCTGTGATTTGGCAGGGCGTCAGTTTGATCTTTATGGGCGGCACACTTTATTACGCCATCGCCGGCGCGCTGATGTTAGCGTCGGGGATTTTTTGTTGGCGTCGCGAACGGGCGGGCTTTTTTATTTTTGTCGGCTTGTTTCTGCTCACCATGGCGTGGGCTGTATATGAATCCGGATTCGGTTTTTGGACGGTGGGCGCGCGCATCTGGCTCGTTGGCCTGCTCGGTTTGTGGCTCTGTCTACCCGCGGTAAGGCGCGCTTTGTGGCAAACCCCGAAGCCGCCGTTTTGGGCGTTGCGCAGCATTCAGGTGTGCGCCGTGGTAAGTATTGTTGTGTTGGGTGGCATGGGCATCAATCAAAATTCTGGTGTGGCAGTGGCGCTAACCCCTGAGCCTGTTGGCCCGGCGCAGAATCCGTCGGAATGGGTGGCCTATGGCGGCAACAAAGCAGGCACCCGCTATACCCCTAGTGAAGAAATCACCAGAGAGAACGTTGCGGACCTTACTCGCGTCTGGCAGATCCGCACTGGTCGCATTGGCCGTTTTAGCGGCACGCCGCTGCAGATCGGTGACGGTTTATATCTGTGTACTGCGCAGAACGTGATGATTGCGCTTGACCCGGATACTGGCGAAGAGCGCTGGCGTTTTGATCCAGAAAACGAATCGGTGCCTTATGGTTTGTTGGGCAATTGTCGCGGTGTCACTTATCACATGTTGGATGATGCTTCTGCAGGTGAGTTTTGTGCCGAGCGTATTTTCACTGCGACCACGGATGCGCGTTTAATCGCAGTTGACAAAGAAACTGGCAAGCCCTGTCCGGATTTTGGTGAAGAGGGCCAGATTTCTTTGCTTGCCGGCATGGGTGAAGTGAAGCCCTACTATTACTTTGTGAGCTCGCCCGCCACCGTAGCAAGCGGGGTTTTGGTGGTGGGCGGCTGGGTGGTCGATAATCAGGAGGTGGATGAACCCTCTGGCGTGGTGCGGGCTTACGATCCACGCACAGGACGACTGGCCTGGGCATGGGATTTGGGTCGCGAAGGTCAAACTCAGTTGCCGCCAGAGGGTCAAACCTACACCCGCGGCACACCTAATGTTTGGAGCCTGACCTCTGCGGACGATGAGCTGGGTTTGGTGTACGTGCCGACCGGCAACGCGACGCCTGATTATTTTGGCGCACATCGCACTGCGTCGATGGAGAAATACGCCAGTTCGATTGTCGCGATCGATGCGCAAACCGGCCTGACTCGATGGCATTTCCAGACCACGCACCACGACGTCTGGGATTACGATGTACCGTCACAACCCACGCTCGTTGATTTGCAGTTGCAAGGCGAATGGCGCAAAGCGGTCATCGTGCCGACAAAGCGCGGCGAGTTATTTATGTTGGATAGAGAGACCGGCGAGCCATTGTCAGAAGTGACCGAGCGTGCTGTGCCGCAGACTTTTTTAGCCGGTGAATTTACCTCACCGACACAGCCGTTCTCGACGGGAATGCCTTCATTTGCTTATCCGCGGATCACCGAAGATTTGATGTTCGGCATCACGCCTTTCGATCAAATTGCTTGCCGCAAGGCGCTTCTGTCGTTGAGTTACGACGGACCTATGACACCGCCAGCCGAGCAAGGGACGCTGTTATACCCCGGCCCGGGAGGCGGCATGAACTGGGGCAGCGTTGCGGTCGACGAAGTGCACCAGCTTATGGTGGTCAACAATATGCATCTGCCTTTTCAAGTGCAGATGATTCCTCATGAGCAAGGTGAAACCCCAGCAGCAGAAGGACTGACCCAAGGTTACGGCATCGGTGGGCCACAGCGCGGCACACCTTATGCAGCTCGCGTTACCCAGTTTTCTTCGCCGCTCGAACTACCATGCCTACAGCCACCTTACGGCGAGATGGCGGTGGTAGATCTGCGCACTCAGCGGATCGTCTGGCGCAGGCCATTGGGGACGGCGGCGGTAGCACTACCAGAAGCGCGACTCGGGGTGCCTTTGGATATGGGCACGCCGTATGTTGCGGGTAGCATAGTCACAGCAGGCGGGTTGATCTTCAATGCTGGAGTAATGGACGGATATGTCCGCGCCATTGACTTGTTTACCGGCGCAGAGCTGTGGGCAGATCCGCTGCACACGTTCTCCCAGGCGACGCCGATTAGCTATACCAGTCCCAAAACCGGCAAACAGTATCTGCTGGTAACGGTCCCCGGTGATGGTGTGAGCTTAGAGGTCGGGGCGAGCCATAGTGCTGATGGTGCCAAAATTAACGAAGCCAGCAACGCGGGCGGCGGTCACGTCATTGCATACGCGTTGCCTTGATGGTCCTTTGGTCAGGTTTAGAGGGGCCGGCAAAAAAGATTTGATCGCGGTTAAAGACGCAGTCAGAAACTCGCCATATAAAAGATGCAAGTAATAAAGCGATCTTGCGCTAAGAGGGAGTTCGCCAGGCAAGCTTGCTTCGGGCTGAGTTTTGTCAGAAGCGATTTGCTCTGGGCTTGGATTCGCAACCGGATTAAGGCGGAGGGGGTAGTTGCGAGCGTTGCTGTTCTTAAAATGCGGAAAATACGCGGCCTCATCCAGGCCAAGCTAAACAAATCTTACTAGGGTTGGCGATCGCACACGTCGCTGTGCAGTGGAATTGATGATCGCACCCAAAACTAATTCCGAAATATTGGTGTGCTGATATGATTTTTATGGAAATGGCTATAAAATCCCGGCTCTTGTCGTAGGTCAACGCCACCGCTATTAGGAGATGAGCACATGCCTTTAGGGACATTGTCTAGCGTCGCGAAATTATTTGAATCGAAACCGACTGAGGAAGAGCAGGATGAGCTTGCTAAAGAGATCATGCTTTACACTCTTGCACGAGCCACTGCAGCCGACACCAACATTAAGCAAGTCGAAGTCGAGAAGGTGCAAGAGGTGTTGCTGAACCATCTCGGCATTAAATACGATTTGAATGAGATCCGCATTACAGCGAAATCCGAGTCTTTTGAAAACCGATCACTACGTAGTGTTCTTGCGACGGCTTCTTCTAAAATGCGGAATGAAGACAAGGTTGAAACGATCCAAGCCTTGGCTGAAGTGATTAACGTAGACGGCCGTGTGAGCGAGATGGAGATCGCTTTTTTTAACGAGGTCGCGACTGCACTGTCATTGACCCCTGCTGAAATATTAGGTCTTAGACAGGAAGTGTCTGTTCGCGGAGGCTAATATCAGTTAAAACCCCATAAAAATGAATAGGTTATCGCTTGCACAGCAAGCGGAATGCCGAAAGCGCTACCAGATCCAGCAAAAACATAGCTAGGTCGCAACAACGAGCTTTCGGTTTGGGCCGCTGTTTTTCGACGGAATCGAAAACCCTTACTTCCACAACTTTGGAAAACGTTAAGGTTTCCGTAGAATGGCGGCTGTTTTGTTAGTCGACAAGAATAATAAGGAAAGACTGATGCGCAGTATCTCCCTCAATACGCTGTTTCCGGCGTTTTGCACCAGTGGTTTAGTTGTCCTGGCCACGGTAGCGCTATTCGCGTTAGCCCAACCGGCTCACTCGAACGCTTTTGGATTCATTGGTGATGAAGAAGTGGAAGTGACGCTCCTGTCGCGTGGTCGGTTCATATATCCCAGTTCGGCGCAGCGCCGCGAAATCGAAGGCAATGTGGTCATTGAATTTTCTATTGATGTAACTGGCGCCGTCATAGACGCATTCGTCGTTGAAGCAAATCCGCCCAACCGTTTTGAGCGCAACGCATTGCGCTACGTTCGCTCTTGGAAATACGAGCCTGTTCGCCAAGGCGGCGTGCCAGCCGTAGTCGAAAAAGTTCGCGCAAATGTTGCATATCGGCTTGCCGAATAATTAATCAACCAGTCGAGCGCGGCGAACCTGATCGAACAACAAGATAGAAGGCAGCCATGTTAATACGTCACCAGATCCTTCTCTCCGCGGTGCTGTCCTGCCTGGCTATAGCCGGCGTCATGGCGGGTGCACTGTTTATTACCAATACTCAGCAAGAAAATACGCTGTCGTCAGTTAGTACCGATCTATACGAAGCGTCCTGGGCGGATACCAGCGAAAGCAGCTACATCACTTATCTAGAGAAGTGGAATCCCGATGGTTATTCCGTGGATTATGTGGACCGCTTTGGGCCGAGAGCCGACCTGTCGGATTTAGATTACCCGGAGCCGGGAATACTCAACCAGGCCATTGGCGCTCGTGACGAAGACCTGGTTGATGAAATTTTGAGCTACATCATCGAATCCGACTTAGATGAGGGCTTGCTCAGTTTCGTTATGGTGTTTGATCTGGAAGGCAACCAACTGTTTTGTGGCGCGGCTTTAGACTACGGTTTAGACCCTTGCGACAGCGCTTCCTTGATTGATCCGCTGACACCAGTGCCAGAGTTTTTGCAGCGCACTGTCCGCGCCAAACGTCAAGTAGTGTTTGTGCGAGATGTTACCGAGCGAGAGCCACCCACCATTAACCAAGCTTTAGCGTTTCCCATCAAAGACCGCGAGCGAGAAATCGTCGCTGTGGCGGTACTGGCACGCAATGTCTTTGCGAACATCGAATTGTTTGAAGAGCGCTACGGAATTCGGGCCGCAGTGTTAACGCCGGAAATCACTCTGTCCATGGAAAATTACGGCGCCTCCAGCGAGGAAATCTACGGGGTGGCCGGATTAGATGCCCTGACAAATGCCGCGAGAGGCGCAGTGGATGAGCGCAACGGACGCGTACTGTTTACTCAGAATCTGATTGATTCAGGCGTGTCATTTACGGTTCTTGCCTTGAGCGATTACCTCTCGGCAGGGCTGGCGAGCATCGCGATTTTCCGCGACCAAAGCGCTGAGTTCGACGCCTTAACAACGGCCAATTCAACTGCGGGGATAGCGGTTGGCGCGCTGATTATTTTTATAACCCTAGGTCTGCTATATATCACTTCGCGAGCTTTCGCCGGCATTACTTCCGCCATTAATGTCCTCGACGCTTTAGGTGCCGACGACCTAGACGCGCAGATGCCTAAGCGAAAAGGTTTGCTGGCTTCGGATGATGACGAAGTTGGACACTTAAAGTCATCGTTAGAGTCGTATCGAGAAACTTTGCTCGAAAACAAAGCAAATGCGGAAAAGCGGTTTGAACGTCGCCGCCAGCGCGATCAGATTATTCTTGAAAAGATGGGCAACTTAGCGGAACAGCTGGATGGCGAGGCGCGCCACTTAATGCTTGGCGATATCGCACGCATGCGCGAGCTGTCTCAGGAAGAAGCCGGGGATAGAGAGGATTCATCAATCGAAATGATGTCGCTGGCATTCACGCGGATGTCTGACGAGGTGAATCAGCTGATTAAAGCTAAGACCGAAGACATGGAGGCAGCGCGAGACGAAGCCATTAGCGCTAACCGTAATCGAGCGCAGTTCTTCAATAACATGAGCCACGAGCTACGTACGCCGCTTAACGCTGTACTCGGCTATTCCGAGATGCTTCAGGAAGAGTGCGAGGACCTGGGCTATGATGATTTGCTGCCGGATATCGAGCGGATTAACAGCTCTGGGCGGCACCTCCTGGCGTTAATCAATGATGTGTTGGATCTGTCTAAGATCGAAGCCGGCAAGATGGAAATCTTCCCAACCAACTTCGATATCGAAAACGTTATCGAAATGTTGTCGGCAATTAACACGCCGTTAGCAGAGAAAACCGGTAACAAGTACTTTATTGAGAACGAGGTGACTGAAGGGGCCATGTTCTCAGACGAAACCAAGCTCCGTCAGATCATGACCAACTTCCTTAGCAACGGTTTCAAAAATACCGAAGAAGGCAGCGTGACACTGAGGATTCAGACCGAAGCGCCATCGGAAGAATTTGGTAGCAAGGAAATGATCCGTTTCTCTGTTGTCGATACGGGTACGGGTATTCCTCCTGAAGCGCTGGAAACCCTGTTTGATGAATTTACCCAGGTACAGACCTCGACTATGCAGAAGTCTGCGCAGGTGCAGGCAAGTACCGGTCTCGGACTGGCGGTTACGAAGCGCCTTGCGCAAATGATGGGCGGTACGGTAACCGTTACTAGCGAAATGGGTGTCGGCTCGAACTTTTCGCTGATCATCCCACGCAACGTCGGCGATGATGAGGAAGATTTAGCGGCCATCCCGGAGACGGATCCAAACACGGACTCGGGCCAACCTTATGTTGTGCTGATCGATGATGATCCGTCGATGCACGAATTAGTGAAGCGTACGTTGAACAAAGCCAATATAACGTTGGTTGGGGCTACGGATGGCGAGCGCGGTCTGCAGATAGTGAGAGGACGCAAACCCGATTTGATTTTGCTCGACGTGTATATGTCGGGCCGTGACGGTTGGTCGATTCTTCGTGAAATTAAGACCGACGAAACCATTCAGGATGTGCCGGTAGCCATGGTCACGCAGCTTTCTGAAGAGAAATTTGCTGAATCTCTGGGGGCGGACGGTTATTTCACTAAGCCCATTGATCGCTCTTCGTTTGTGAAAGAGATTAATCGCTTGCTCGGCTCGGATGCGGCAGAGCAGAAAGTGATGATTATTGACGACGATGCCAATACGCGTGAACTGCTTAGCCGAATCCTGACGGACGAAGGTTTTTCAACTATTACTGCGAGCGATGGCTTAGATGGTCTGGACCAAGTTACCGGCACCATCAACGATGCCGACCGTCCGCGATTGATTGTGCTGGATATAGAGATGCCGCGCATGGATGGTCTGCAGTTCCTGGATGCCTACGCGGAGCAAGTTGAAGAAGCCCAGCACGTGCCAATCGTGATCTTCTCAGGCAAAGACATGTCTACCACTCAGAAAGAGATACTGGAACAATTCGAAAATGTGAAAGGCTTTGTGCCGAAAGGCGACATGTCTAATCTCACGAATTTTATTTCTAATCTGGAGTTGCATCGAGGTGACTGACAGACTCCTCTTTAGATCATGAGCGAACGCAGCGGCAAATTTGACCTAGGCGGCCTTGGCAACAAAATAGGCTGGAAACGGCTGAAGTATCTGTTCGTAGTTAACACGCGCAAAAACGCTGTGTTTCCGCTATTAATGATGTTTGTTCTGCTGACTGTTTTCACCTTCATTGGTATGAGCGCCTACTATTTCGGCCTCTTGGAGCCGGAGTCACTTAAAGCTGAAGGGATTGCCGCCGAATACGATAACGGTTTCCTAGATACATTGTATTGGTCGCTTAAGCATATCTTGGATCCCGGTGCGTTCTCCGAAGACTACTCCGCATCGGGCTGGATTATCGCCATAGGCTTAGTCAATACGTTAGTTGGTTTGGTGATCGTTGGCGGTATCATCGGTTTTGTCATTAACCTGATCCAGAGCAGTATGGATGAACTGCGCCGTGGTGGTACGGAGGTGCAGGAATTCAATCACATCGTGATTTTGGGTTGGAACCGCAAAGTGATTTCCATCCTCAGGTTTTTCGAGGCATTGAAGCGCACCCAGCCGGTGGTGATTTTGGCGAACTCGGACATCGATATGATTTCCGAGGAAGTGCGGCTGGTAGAGCGGAGCTTTAAATATGTGCGGGTCATGCCGCAGCACGGATCGCCGACGCTGGCAACCGAATTGGAGCGCGTCGGCGTTCAAGAAAGCCGCGCGATCATCATGCTCGCGGACGAGGGCGCTGAAGGTAATATTCAGTCTAAGGACGTGCCAACCATCAAGACCTTAATGCAGCTCGAAAATCTGAGCTGGCGGTCTGGAAAACCCAATACCGTAGTTGAAATTACCGACCGCGAAAATGTAGATATCGCGGAAATCGCCACCAAGTCTACCGTTCCCATCGTGTCGAGTTCGGATTTTGTCAGCAAAACGCTGGTGCAATGTTCACGCTATCTCGGCTACTCCTATGTGTATGCGGATTTGTTTTCGTTTGGTGAAAACGAGATAGTTATTCAGAGCGTAAAAGGGTTCGAGAACAAGTATTTCGGCCAAGTGGCGCATGCGTTTAATAACTCGATTTTGCTGGGCGTCAGCTGGGTTGAAGAAAAAAACGGCGTCGAGCGTCGTATTGCTATTCTTAATCCCGAGCCAGATTACGAACTGTTCGATGACGAAGAGCTTATTATTTTGGCGCCGCCGGACGGTCCAGAGGCGGGCGTAGCGCCAGACACAGAGTTTGAGCCGAAAATGGATGTGTTGCCTTACGAAAGGCCTGTTTTTAGCAAGGTTTTGATTCTCGGTTGGAACGCGAGCATCAGCGACATTTTGCAGGAATTCGAAGGCCATGCCGTCGAGCAAATAGCGATCACAATCGTTAGCAGCTACTCGGCAGAGCGGGTCGCAGGGATGATCGGCGGCTATGCGGAAGGCAGCGGCAAGCAGGTTCGTGTTGCATACAAAACGGCGGACACGGCAAATCGAAAAATGTTGCGTGAGCTGGATGTGGCTAGCTATGACGACCTCATCGTGCTGGCAGATGAGTCGAACCCTGCTTACGACCCAGATTCACGAACTTCGCTAACCCTTTTGATGTTACGTGAGATTAAGGAAGTAACGGAAGGGGAATTCCCCAGCGTGACAGCCGAGTTTTATGACCAGGATACAAAGACGCTGTGTCGCGACACACCGTTGACCGACGCGGTAGTTAGTCCTGAATTTGTCAGCATGCAGCTGACGCACCTGTCTCGGCAACCGGTCTTGGCGTCGATTTATAAAGAGTTGCTGAGTGCCGGTGGTATCGAGATCGCGCTGCGGCCTTCCAACCTTTATGTGCCGTCCGATGAGCCCGTTGCATTTCAGGATCTCATCGTTGCGACACAACAAGTCAACGAAATAGTGATAGGCGTTTTGCTTGCAGAAAAGCGAGATTCATTAGAAATTAACCCGAAAAACGATAAGATATACACCTTCACAGACGAAGATCAGATAGCCGTGCTTGCGCAACAAGTATACTCATAGTTGACATAGACGGCGTGGCGCGAATCGTCTAACGTTAGAGGCATGGAGCGTAATTATGACTAAGATTCTGATTGTCGAAGATAACGAAATGAACCGCGACATGCTGTCCCGGCGTTTATCGCGCAAGGGCTATGACATAGAGATTGCGGTGGACGGTGCGGAAGGATTGGTCATGATGAGGAATAACACACCCGATCTGGTTTTAATGGATATGGGTTTGCCGGTCATGGATGGTTGGGAAGCGACAACACAGGCGAAAGCCGATCCATCGATTAAGGATATTCCAATCATCGCCTTAACCGCGCATGCGATGGAAGAGGATCGCCAAAAGGCGCTAGGTGCCGGAGCTGATGATTTCGATACGAAGCCGGTCAACCTGCAGCGGCTACTCGAAAAGATAGAAGCTAACCTGCCGGGATAATGGCCTGCCAAGGTCGAGCCTACGTTACTTAGGTCCGGCAGTGAGGTAACCGCAACGCGAGGACATCTAACGGGTTTAATGAAGACAATTTTTTCAGGGGCCTTCGTTCGTATTTGTCCTTAAAAGATAAAATTTCAGCTGTCCTTTCCAAAGCTCGTCAGCCCAAAACCCGCCATCTCAAAACTCGCCAGCCCAAAACCCGGCAGTTTAGTCATGCTGTCCTGGTCGCTTTACTTATTAGCGTCCGGGCGCTGCCCCCAAAACAACCCCGCTTATTCCAGTTAGCTGTTATTCGTCATGCGCCGTGAACTCGTACGCTTCACGTTCTCAACAAAGCGGGTGTGCCGCCCAAATCGGAGCGGAACCCTGTTTGCAGCAATTCATTCTCGTCAGCAACAATGAACTTGGCCAGACGCTTGCCGTGGTCCGAGAGGGTTTCATAAATCTTTCTGGGCATGCAGGTTCGCAGCGGCTCGCGGAACCAGGGCGCGTAGTACTCGATATTTGGAATAGCGCGAATCTCACCGGATACATTCGGTGTACCGCCATGCCAGGCGCGGACATCGCGGATTAGAACGCTGCCTGCTTTCGCCGGTGAAACCGTGCTGTGTTTCATCCAAGCGGGTTCCTCGGCCAGCGTGGGCAGCGGCGCACGACTGTGCTGGCTGCCAGGAATCTGTCGCGTCGGCCCATTACTGTGAGTGAAGTCGGTGATTAAAAAGTTGCAGCAAATATACGGGCAGGGCAGATCACGAATGGTGAGCCCGCCGGTTGGATCGTAAAAAGAACCAAAGGTTGCGCCTTTGTGCACAAAGCGGTCGACAATGTCTGAGTGCAGCGGTTGGTAAAAAGTCGCACCTGGCAAGCAAAAGTCGCCGCCACCACCGCGAGTGATGTAATCGGGACTATCAAAAAGTGCGGTCAAAACGGGCGTTAGACGCGGTAGATCAATGAGCATGGCCCAGGCCGGATGATGCACCATATGTCCCGTCAAACTTGCCGCGCCGAATGAATAGCGGTGCGAACCACGGTTACCGACCCGATCTTTATCAAGCGCCAGCATTGCGCGAATGGAGCCAAACGTTCCCTCGCGCAGATGGGCAAGTTGATCGGTATCAAGCACGTTTTCAATAACAACAAACCCGTCGCGATAGAAGATTCGCACGGCGTCCTCAATCGCATCGGGGGCGACGATTTCCAGCCCTTGTAAGCCGTTGTGTGCTTCCAACTCGTCGCGCAACTGAGTGAATTCACCCGCTTCTCGAGCGACCCACCCTAATTGGTCTAGAGGCCTGGTTATTGCTGCGGGATCAGTCCGAAGTATTGGCCTGGTTTTTTTCATCGTCTGCCTATTTGATGTTGCGCGCGAGGTTTGCCGCGCGCAGGAATTGCCATACGATCTTTCGCCGTAGCGAGTGTCTGCTGCTTTTTCGCCGCGCTGCTCGCGCTATATATTGCTTCTCGAGGCGCATTGTTATCGGGTCTAGCGCGGGACTTTGCGAGGATTTTGTCCTGGGATTTTGTCCCGGGACTTTCTCCTGGGATTTAGCGCTTCGCATTATTAAAGGTCTGAATCAGCTTGCTATAGTCTGCCCCGTTCGGGCTATCTAGAAAGTCGGCTTCGCCGAGCAGCTGCGCCATGTTGTCTCCGTAAGTATCAATTAACTCTGTT
>MDTB01227846.1_pt1 | contig 13319 bp, 24 predicted proteins | sample 811161 | NCBI WGS metagenome assembly MDTB01 (sample SAMN05326650, study PRJNA326480) | marine metagenome | isolation source: seawater | place: Mediterranean Sea | collected 2009 | reverse complement strand
AAACTCGTCAGCATCAGGTCCATACTCGGCTCGATAGTAATCAGCAATCCCTGCCATTACTTCTGCAACTGATCCATACTTGATCAGGCCACCGGCAGGCGCCATGGCTTCTCTAATAATTCTTCTAAGCTGTCGTTTTGTAATTTTCATTCTAGCCCCTCTAACCATTCACTATTATCTTCAAACCACTGCATGATACTGTCAGCGGTTCCTCTATCTTCCTCGCCAAACATATACGTGCGCATTGCTTCTACGTAGCTCATCCCAATTGGGGATTGACTATAAAGATACATATCTAAATTGTCTATCTTTTGCTGGATTGTTTCATCCGGAGCTTTTGCATCAGCTCGGGCTTCGTCTTTTGCAGCTACGTACTCGCTCTCTGGAATGTCGGCTTCAACATTGTCAGCCATTCGCTGAAGCTTCTTAACCACTGGTCCATGGAAGAATTCATGCGTTGCCCTTGCCATGCCACTGTTTTCTCTAGGCAGCCGATGTTGAATCACATTGTGCAACACCCGAATGTATTCTGCAATGTATTTCAAAGCAAGAGTTGATTCAGCCATTCTTTGTTCAAAGCTTCCACCTGAGACTGTGGCTTCTTTGATAATTCTTCTGAGCTGTTGTCTTGTAATTTTCATTATTAGTTATCCGTTATTGCAGAGCTTATGTTAGTTTAATTTTACTACCTATAATCCCGCTGATCCCTATTGATATATTTCGTAGAATTCATCTAACAAGTCATTCATGTCTTTAATGCTATGAAGATTTCTTTGCTTTACGTGGTATTTCGTTCTTCCAGTTTCCAGATCTAGATCATAAATGTCGCCTTTAATAAAATTTCTACCTAACGACATATTACGGTGTGCTCTTATTTCCATGTGGCCTGGATGGTCTTCGTCATGGTCAAATTGAAGCGTGCATACTGTTGGATAAGGATGATAGCCCATTTCGCTGATATCCATTCCTAGACTTCTGCACCAATCTTCAACCTCTCTTACCGATGGCGTTTCGTCCGAACCGGCGTAAACACCGATGGTGGCTTCCCTAATAATTCTTTTAAGTTGTCTTTTTGTGATTTTCATTTTATAATCTCCTATAAACCGCGGCCGGCAATGAATGATTGACCTGTGGCAGACGAAAGAACCTGTGATAACGCATCTGCTATGTCATTTGCTACCTGTTCATCAGCATTTTTTATCGACGCAATATTTTGGCTTGCATACATTTCTGGATCTAAACCTCTGAATGCATCGTTCATGATGGTATTTAAACGGCGTGTATCTCTCGAAAACATCTGGCCTTCCCACCTATGGATGTACAAGAATTGAATTGAAAGATCCCCAGCACCGTCAAGAGCGAATGAAATTACAGGGTGTGTCTCGCCCAGTTCAATATCATCTGGATAAGGAGCTGAGAATTCAAAAGGCGTTAAGAGAAACGCAGCGCCCTGGACTCCACTTATCCTTTTGATCATGTCAACACCATATCCGCTTAATACATCTCTCACAGGACCAAGCATCGCTAAGAGGTCTGAATCTGCGGCGCTGTATGCTGCAGCGCTTTCTCTAATTTTAATCGCCTCATTGATTATTTTTCTAAGTTGTCTTCTTGTAATTTTCATAATTTATCCTCCTTCGATTGCTGCTCTCTGACCATGGGCCTTTTCTTTAGATGTATGGCAGCCGGCTTTCACGTAACCCTGGCTGTCTTTCTTTTTAGAAGTCTTCTTTTTTGGCTTATACTTTAGTACATACTTGCCCTTTTTGCCGTCAGACCTGGTGCAATTCTGTTTTCTAACGCTGTACCCTTCTGAAAAATAAAACTGCTCTAAGGATTCTCGTATAATATTTCTTAGTTGTCTTTTTGTGATTTTCATCGTGTTTTTTCTTTCATTCTTAACCTTACTCATCCATGATGTATCTTTAGTTAGGGGCGTGAGAAAAGCTTTTCCATACATTTCTGTTTTCATCTCAGGTGTCAATTCGCTGGCAGGCGTCTTAAGAAAGTCAAATTCTCTAAACTCATAACTACCGGATGTTTTAGTGGGGTCGTTTGGATATTTTGGAACAAAGTGCTGGGCATCGGCTTTAGAGCTTCCTGTTTCATCGTATGCTTTGTTTCGGATATATTCTTCCCAGTTTGGGCCTGCATCAAAAAAGGCATCAACTATTCGTACACTGTTTTCATTGCCTTTTGCAATGTCACGTGGTAATAAAGGATAAATCTCAAGATCTTCAGGGCTTAAACCCATCATCCATGCCATTTGGATAGCAGTGACAATCTCTTCGGTTGTTGTGCTTCTAAATAGTTCGTTGATTTTATCTACAGCATCTTGGTCAGAGAATTCTTCGATTTCTTCTTTAATAATTCTCTTGAGGTGTCTTTTAGTAATCTTCATTTAAAATCTCTCTGCACGAGGAGAGTGGTCAGAAAAATCAGGCAGACCATAAACTTTCCAGTATCGTCCTTGGATCTTGGTTGTGCCTTTACCTTCATATTCAATTATTCCTGAGCTTTCCATATCGCTTAAAATGTTGGAGATACCATCCACATCAGATGACAATACAAATTCTGCATGCTGTGGATCTGGGAAATAATCATATATTATTCCAGCTCCTTTTGCATCTTCTTGTATAAATTGGTGGACATCTGCAGCATCAAATGAACCTGCGTACGTATCCATTCTTCCTTGCATAGACAATTCCCTAAGAAGATGATCTAGATAATTTAGCATTTCAGTTGCAATATCTTTTACGCTCTCAGTGATGACTTTACGATACTCTTCTCGGATTATTTGTCGGAGTTGTCTCTTTGTAATTTTCATAATTTATCCCTGAAATGCAAATCTTGATGTGGGTAAACCGAGATCAAAAGGATGAGTTCCTTTATCGTCGTGCACAGAAATCTCATAGTCGATCTCATCCATAACAACCTTAAGATCGCTTTCTCTGTATTCGACTTCCCATCGTGGTTTACCGCCACCAGGTCTCATTACTTTGATTCTGCCGTTAGGTTGTTTGGTTCGAAGGAACCAATAGAAATAGAAAGTGCCATACTCATATTTTACATCAACGTAGTATCCAAGATCTCGAGATCCGCCTTTGATGGTTATAGGTAATTGGAATCGGGCTGAGCCTCGAGCATCGCCGGCGTGAGCCTTTGTTGCTTTGTAGCCTCTTTCTTGAAAGTAGTCTGCGATCTCTTGAAAGGGCCAAGTTACTCTTAATGATTCCGTTACCAATGTCTCTTTTATAATTCTTCTAAGTTGTCTTTTTGTGATCTTCATTTTTGATTATCCTCTAGGGTATACTTCGTCAAAGTGCATTATGTGCTGGGATGGGACACTTCTGACTTTACCGTCTTCCCACTCAATAACCAAAATCGTTCGTGGGTTAGCAGTCGGGCTTGTGTCTCGACCTCCGTGATAATTAACGCCATCCTGTTTTATATCGACGATTACGCCATCACCGACAGCGCCGTGGCCTTCGTATTTTACTCTATCTCCAATCTTGAATCCAGAATCAACAATGCGAACTTCTCTCAAAGTCGCTTGAAGCTCTTCTTTTATAATTCTTCTGAGTTGATTCTTTGTGATTTTCATGAATAGTCCTCTATAATGTTCTGAAGGGCAAACATAAGAGCTTCCCTCATTTTATCTGTTTCGGTTCTAGTTAACACTGTTGGGGCTGACTGATCTTCTTGTGTTCGGAGATAGTCGTCGACCTCATCAACCAGAATGTCATACAGGTAGTTGCCGTTGAAGATGCAGTGTGCAAATCTTTCGCCCATGGGCATCTCTACAAGCTTGGCTTTTTCTTCTGCAATAATTCTTCGAAGCTGTCTTCTTGTAATTCTCATTTTACAACTCGTCTTGGAAACCGGACATGACCTCATAGGCCATGTCACTGTTTAAATGATTAAAAATAATATACTCAAGGATCATTGAATCCGGGATACCTTGGTCTCTATATTCTTCAAGTAATGCAACAGCCTCCTCACGGCCACCTCGGCCGCGGTATTGCTCTTTGAGGATTTTTGCCTTCTCTTCTTTTATGATTCTTCTTAGTTGTCTTCTTGTGATTTTCATTGGTATGCTCCTAATCGATACTTCTATCTATTTTTCTATATGTTGGTTCCATTTCTGGATAAGTTGCCCAATCGATATCGCCAGAAGCAATGCCGTCTCTAAGCACTTTTGGTATATTGGAGGTGTATCCACCATCCGGGTGGTCCCCCTTAATAAATGGGTTAACAAAACCCATTCCACCATCTCGATAGAAGCCAATGTCAATCAGGTACTTATGGACCCTTTTTTCTAATTCTTTAGGTGTTCCTTTCCAGATAGGTTCAGTCTCGAGATCGATCATAGCTTGTGATTTTTTTCTAGGGGCGACCGGTGTCGAAGGAACATTAGAGTAACTTCGTGAGTTATTTCTATTTTCGAAATCTTTGACAAGCTGCTGATACTCGGCATAGGTTATAGTTCCCGCCCTATAATCTCTATAGTAATCAGACGGTTCCTCTAGTAAAAGAGATTCTTTAATGATTTTTCTAAGTTGGCTTCTTGTAATTTTCATTTCTTTTTCCTCGCTTTAGATTTTTTTACAACAGACCAATCGTCAGAAGGGTTAGCCTTGTTAATTCTTGCCATAGCCCATGCATGCTGTGACATTCCAGGCTTGGAACCACTTGATCCCCAAGCGGCAAGACCTTTCTTGTATTCAGCTTTCATGGATCCAAATGTCATCCCTCTTTCCTCAGCTTTTTTTCTAATTTTGTCTTCTGTTGCTTTGGAAAGGGCTTCGGACAGAATTTCTCTGATCATTTCTCTGAATTTGTTTTCGTTAACAGCCTTCTCCATAGCAGCTCTTCTTCTGTATGCTCTTTCTTTTCTCTTTGGGTCGCCACTTGCTAGATCTTCTTTTGTTTTGTCAAGCGCTTCACCGCGGGTCATTCCGCGGATGCTTTTTTGCTTTGGCTTGTATTGGGCTAGATGTTTAGCTTCTTTCTTAAGTTTTGCGGTCTTTTTTGGATCATCATCGTCGGGATCTGCCCATTTTGGAGTTATTCCTTTTTCCTCTGCCCATTTTGGACGAGCAGGGCTTCCGTCGCCATCTTTGTCTACTTCTGTCATGTAGCCTTCGTCGGTATCATCAGCCTCATTCTTTTTTTCTCTATTGATTTTTTGACCAGCCTTTTTGGCAGCCTGATAGCTTTTACTTCTCGGGTCTGATTTTTCTCCACGTTTTTTCTTGGCGTGAATATTTGCCCACAGAGACTCTCTGATAATGTTTCTAAGTTGTCCTTTTGTAATTTTCATTTTAATAATCCCTGTAAGGTATTTCTCTAAGTTGATGATTTTTTAACCTAGCATATAATCTAATTAATCTTTCGTCATCGACATTGTAGTAGTCAGAAAAAACATCCGGATCCCAACGAGTCATTCCTCCTTGGACTCCCTCCTTGTCTTTTGCTATGATTCTATTTAACGCTTCTTCATCAACACCTTGTGGAGCCTGGAAAAAATCGGTGTCTCCACTGTCTATCAGTTCCTTTACTATCTCTCCAACCATAATTGGCTCTCCGTCTCCATCGTATGGATCTGGGTCATTTGCAGAAACGGACATACCATACGGTCCATGTGTTACATATAACACGCCTTCGTTTACAGAGTATGATTCATCTAATAAGTCTGGAAAAATCCAATAATAAACATCTTGAGGGATTTGTTCGCGTATGATAGTGTCAACTCCGCTAACCAGTCTCTTTAAATAAATAGATGCTTCACCTTTTGGTAAATCCTGATAATACAGATCTCTGATTTCTTCCATATCTGCTATATCACTCGGGGGCGCTTCGAATGCTCGCATTTGCCTAAATGCTCTGTCAAACTGATGTTTGGTTTTTGCCATTTCACGACCACGAATGCCTGCGTTCTCAAATTCTTCTTCGGCGCTTATTGTTTCCTGGATAATTCTTCTTAGTTGTCTTTTTGTAATTTTCATCTTAACCCTCATATCCCATAGTAGCCATAAATTGTTCTGCAACTTGGCCGAGCTCGCTAATATCCGCACCGTCTTGAAGCGCATTGAAAAAGGCTGCGTCTAAATCTTTTTGAAATTGCAAAAGCCTCGGGTCAGTCATGTCAACATATTCCGATATCAACTTGGCTCTCTCTTCTTTTATGATTCTCTTAAGTTGTCTTTTTGTAATTTTCATTATAAATCTCCAGCTGCCCTAGCGTCAGCCTCAACCTCAGCGTCACCTTGATCAAAAATTCCCTGCGCCCATTCTAAAGCTTCCATGACCTCTTCTGCGTCAGGATTACTTTGCCCCAGAATGTTCAGCGATCGGCTGAGCCTTCTTGTTGCAACCTTTAAAGCATTGGGGTTAATTTCATACACCATCTCTTCGTTGGCTTCAATGTAACCATTCACTACGTCAATGATCTGTGACTGAACTGAGTCTCCTAAGCCGGACCATGCTTGCCCAAATTCAACAAGTGGGCTAAGGACTTCCTTGTCCATTGCACCAAATTCTTTGAGAAGTCTCTGCTTCTCTTCTTTGATAATTCTTCTTAGTTGTCTTTTTGTAATTTTCATTTTTTACATCCTTCCGGTAGTTGAGACGTGAGCTCTTTTTTATATACATCTATATCGGGCTGATCCCATTTTAATTCAGGGCAATGTTCTTCATAGTCTTCTTGGTCTTGTAAGTACAATTCTAGTGCCTTCATGTTCCTCTTTAGGTCACCAGATGGATCTGAAGCTGTTGCGTTAAAGATAAGCATAAAAAGTCCTGTCGTCATCATTTCTGTGTTACCATCTGCTCGATCCGACCCAGGGAACCTTTCATGTATTCGATATCTTTCTCGATTCCAATGATGTTCTTCGCGTTGTCGTCCGAGCTCGCTATCTTTTTTTCGAGCACGCTTATTACCTGTTCAGCGTCACCCAAGTCGTTTTGCAACTCTGCAACTTTTACGTTTGTATTCCAACCCCATCCTGCTAGAGGAAGGACTAAAACAGACATTATAAGGGAAAAAACTTTCCAAATATCATCTTTTGTTATGGCAGCCATTTATAAATCTCCGTTCCTATCAGCCCATATATGGAGCGTCTAGTGCATCCATTATCTCTATTTCGTCAATTTCGTATTCATCCGAAAGAATATCGAGGATTTTGTCTACTTTTTCATCCGAAAGCCTTCTTGGAGATATACTAGCGTCCATGTGCTCAAAACTTTTGAACCCCATGTCTATCGCTAAATCTTCTAAGTCTAAAACTCCAAGATCAAGAGCCTTTGCGAATCCATGCCAATTAGAATCGATGGGAGGCAGGCCGTTGGATTGCCTTGCATCCCTTAATCTTTGCCCGTATGTTCCAGGTCTTCCAGAATGATAATCGCCATATTCCTTGATTATTTTCTTTAGTTGCCCTAATGTAATCTTCACTTTAATTCTCCTAGCCAAAACAAAAAATATTTCCTATCATAAATATGTTGTAAAGTGTTATTATATCTTTACGTAGGAAATATAAAAAATTAATTATGGTGAATCTAATTTATTTTTCTTATATTTAAAACCTTTATCGGGGTTGCAATGTATTCATTCCATAAACTTGTTCTAATTTCGCCGTCACAGGAATCCAATTCATAACAAATGTTGTTGATGTCTTTTCCTGGATATTCTAACCTGTATAGATTTACTGCTCTCCTACCTGAAGATGTTGCAAAAGACTTTATGTCACTTCTGAATCCGGCTCTGACATTTCCAATAAACTCAACAATATAGTTGCTTTCTTTTCTAAAGAAAGGTCTTTCTGCTACGGTAAAAGATGATATGTCATAAGAGTTTTGGTTGTTTTCTATAACTTTTACCATATTCAAAGCATGTTTTTCTGTCGTGTAATGCATTAAAGACTTTGGGTTGTATGTAGAACCATAAAGCTGATTCGTAAACTCGTCGTCTATTAAAGCGTAGGGTTCAATGTCTCCCCGTGAATAGAAATAAGCAATCCTAAGTTTTGAAATATCTGGGAAATAGTGGCCAAATTCCTTCTCCAACCCCCAAAACCGGTGATTGACAAAGTCCTCTATAAAATCCATTACGTTTTTGTAAGTCAACAAATCATATCGATTAACTTCCGTGTTTAATTGAAAATCAAAATATTGAGTAACCAAAGAAACAATTTCTGAGTTTAGGGAAATTCCTCCGCCTCTCGTATCGTGGCCCTGCTTTTGTAGTTCAAGCATTTTGTTGCAAAAATATTCCCATTCTCCAAGAGTAAAAAACGCAGAATCCGGCTTGATATATCCCAAAACCTTTTTTTCTTCTTTTAGAATTGATCTTATATACTTTCGCAGATGTTTCACTTTAATTTCTCCAACCTGATAGACCATTTTCTATATATTCTCTGTATAATAGGTATCATTTCTCTTTCAGAATATCCCCTATTAATTGCCTTCGTCATTATTGTTTCTATATCACGCTCTAAAAGACTCTCGACATCTTGGCCTGTTCTTCTTGCTCTTCCCGTTATTCCTGCAACGTGACCCCTTGTTTCTGCATCGGAAGCGTAGTATTTCTCTATGTTTTCTAAAGATTCCCACTTCTCTTCTCCTTCTGGAATGTCACCTCCGAGCATTTCTGACGTGTCGCAACTGTGTTGGATTTCATGGGACAACGCGTCAGCTAACTCGGAACTAAGCCAATCCTGAAATCCATCAACTTCTGGATAATTTCTGGGAATATTAATACTAAGAACAAGGTTTGACTTGCTTCTGTCATCTGGTACGCAGATGTAAGCTGCCTCAATATCTGCTACACCTTTGTCATTGACTAAGACTCCTAAGTGAACTTCGTTTATATTCTCATATTCGTTGAACAGAGAAGTCTCCATAACCATTGTAGATTCTATATATTCATCCTGTTTTTGCAGGTAATCAAAAACACTTTTCTGAAACAAAAAAGAAAATATCTCGTCCTCTAATTTGTCGACATATCTTGAAATATCTGGTTCGGATTTTCCCTCTATAATGACTGACTTTATGTATTTTCTAAGCAATTTCATGTAACCTTCTCTATGAAAAGCCTTCTTGCGAGTATTTTTCCTGCCTCGTTATCACTTGGAAAATGAACTCCTCTATCTATTCTTGATTCTGCAATCATATCTGCAGCTTTGTATAGCGGCTTTTTAAGACTAGGAAATTTATTTGAAAGACAATAAGCAATATAAAAAGCCTGGGCTGTGTGCCCAGAAGGATAGGAAGGTGTCTGCGCTGACTCTAGATAATCGTAGTTTAAATTATCTCCAATGTATTTTGCAAATTCGTTTGGTCTCATCTGGTTAAAATATTTTTTATGGAAATAAATTTCTGGTATTATTTCTTTTTGTAAATCCAGTATCGCTTGCTTATGATCTCTAAACCCTGCGTTGATTAAGATTTGGTTGAATATTTCAGCTCCATTTATGTCCAATATTTTAGAATATTTATCTGCAGTTACCGGATCATCTCTTCTTTTTTTAATGTAGTTGAGTTCTTCGATTTTTGTTTCTAAATCTGGTGGCGGTGGGATTACTATGATATTTTTTTCTATGTATTCTCGAAGTTTTTTCATAGATCTTCTCCGTTTCTAGTTTTCCTATAGTGTTTATATTATATTGTGTTCAATAAATTTGTTCATGATGTTGTATTTCATCAATACTTTTGACTAAAGAAATCCCTAACTAGCAAACCTGGTCCTTCACCCGCGAATTCTTCTATCAAGTCAAAATCTAATTCTTTTTCTTTTGAAAGCTCTATAAAGCTATAGTGATTATCTGACATTTGTTCAAAAGCACCCATTGAAGAATCTGTATTGTATGACAAATTTAATTCATACCCTGCATCATCCCCTCCTGGTGGATAATCGTCAAAAAATGATCCTGAATGTTCTGCTTCTACTTTTTCTTCGTACCATTCTTCTCTGATTGTTTGGATAATATCTTCGTATGATTCACCATAATCTTCTTCTATTTCGTCGATTGCTATGTCTTGGGCCTCTTTAGAGGCACGTGCCATAACTTCTATGTCGTTTAGGATCTCGTCTGGGTCTAGAGTTTCCCATTCTCCGTTATCCATTACTTTTCCAAATTCATACCATTCTTGGTAGTTGTTTACAAACCAATCCATAAACAAATCTTTCATAGCTTTCTTAATGGCGTCAGCAGAACGGTGCCCATTAAGTAAACAGTCATCTGTTTCTTTATATGTAATTTCTATTTCTTCGTCATCTAAATATTGTTTTTCAACGTCATCTCGATTATCTGCATAAAACTTCCATACGCTTTGAGCTTGTGAAGAAACAGAAGATCTATCAGAGGTTAGTCCATTTGGAGCGATTGACATAACAGCATCGTAAATGGTTGGTCCATATCCCGGTTCGGCAGCAGATCTGATAACTTCCCATGCTTTGTTACATGGGCCATATCTTCCAGGTGTTCTAACTCTCAAAACCGCCATTATATTTTCTATGATCGATTGATTTATAATATCGAACGTGTAGTCCGCAATATAGTCATCCCGCATTCCTTCATTAGGATCGTAATTTTCCATAACAGAATCTATTTCGTTTTCTAGAGTTTGCTTTGCTCCTTCTATATCATACATAACGAAATCTAATTCTATACCATCTGGAACATCAACATCACCATAATATGAAGACCACATTGCCATTCTTGTTGCTGCGGAAGCTGGGTCGACCATTGCCTCGTTCAACTCTTTTCTCGTTTTAGCTGATCTCTTTTTTACCGGCAATTGCTTTTCGATCTTAAACTTAAGAATAGACTTTCCGTTTATTGTTGGGTGCCCATGCTTATCTTTGCCGATTTTCTTTACAATTGTTCTCTTGTTCTTAAATCTGCCGGTTAGTATTACATCGCCAACATCTACGTCCAAGGATATAGATTCCAAAAGTATTTGCCTTATGTATTCTCTTAAATGTTTCATAATTCCACCAGTTTTCCTAAAGCTTTTAGTTCTTGAATAGTCGAATTATTCGATTTCTTATACATCTTGGATAAAGGGTGTTGTGGCCAATTATCATCGATGTCATCCTGGTCGATCGTCGCATCCCAATCGCTTCCACCGGCTACTTTTTGATCGCAATCATCCTCGTAAGTATCCGTCAATTCGCTATATGCGTCATCAAGCTGTACCGGTATTACATCACTTCGACTGTCCAAGTAGTAGCCCCAAACTTTTCTTGCATCACCGGAAACTTCTGATCGATCTGCCATAAGGCCAGAACCTTGTGCTGTCGCATATTCCATTGCAAGATCATAAAGCATTGGCCCATAACCCGGAGATGCTTGAGACCAACTTATCATCCAAGCTTCGAGGCATGGTCCTACTCTGTCTACCTCGCCACTAGATATTTTGTAAAGCTGAATTGATCCGTATATTCCATCATCACGACCACTGGCAGATCCTGCGCCTACCGCTCTTGAATATACCGGTTCGCCATTATATTCTTTTCGTTTCTTGACGATCTCAAATTCTGCAAATTCATTATCAGCTTTTATTTGAACGAAAATGTCGTCCGGAAGATCGGTAGGTCCTTTAGCAGCTTCAGTAAGAAGTATCTGCCTTATATATTGTCTTAAGTGTTTCATCGATTAAGCGCTCTGTAACTGTAGTGATTTGCAGGGAGGATTACTACACGATAATCTTCTTCCTCTCCCGGATGAAATTGATCTGCTGTAACGTCAAATATTTTCCCATCTGCTTCTACCCACCAATGGTTTGCTGCGGGTATTTCTCCGTATTCTATGTCCTCGTAATATTGATCGATATCGTCTTGATCCCACGCATCCATATCTGGTTCATAATCTTCTGAGGGATCTAGATATTGTCCATTGACCCTGAATGCATTGATGCCGTTTTCTTTCAGCCTTTCTACCAGTTCGCCGGAAACAGTTGAACACATGCCTCTAAAACATCCTCTGTCGCCTTCCCAATCCCATTCTGATTCTAGCTCATCTCGAAATTGTGACACAATCATCTCGAGATCTTGCCGATTTTCGAAAAGTATGTTTCTTATGTATTGCCGCAAGTGGTTCATGGGTCGTGCTCCAATTAATAAATATACTTTGGTATCTTGTTGAAAGATAATCCTTGAGCTGTACCCAAGATTAGCACCTCTGCCATACATTCGTCCTCATCGCCGCCCACGATATCGGCGCCATTCCAATTTGGAAGTTCATCGGCTAACTCTGGAATATTGAATCCATAGTTTTGAAGTTCATCGAACAGAAGATCAGGAACGTCGATTTGTGCAAACTGATCTTCGGTAAGATCATACAACATGTTGACGTCGTTGTCGAGCATGTACTTGACAATCTTTACGATATGCTGCCGCGGATAGCATCGATCATCGTCCATTAAATCCCGGAAGAACCCGTATCCCTTATCGAAAAACTCAGCCTTTTGGCCAAGTTCGTAAACCATTTCGTCTGCTTGTTCGTAATCTCCCAGGTATTCTCCGAGTTTCTCAAAATAAAAACTCATGAGACCCTTCTGATCGACGAATCCAAGATCCGGACCGTTCCACAATACGAGGATTCTTGAATAATTTTCATGAGCCCACTCTATCATTTCTCCAATATCGAATGGAGTATTACTTTCGTAAGCCGGCTGGACGTCGACGATGACTAGGGTGTCTGAGCTGACGTTCTCTTTTAATATCTGTCTTATGTATTGTCGCAAGTGTTTCATGTATTACCTCCATTCGGAAGTCTTTCCATTACGTCATAGTAATCATCAGACTTTACAAAACCATTCCGACTGTACCATGAAAAAAGATCTTCGTCAGTAAGGGATTCCTGGCCAAAAGGCTCAACATCTAAGCGGAGTGTTACTCCGTGTTTATCGGCCAATGAAGTTATTGTATTCATTATCTTCGAGGCAAATCCTTGACCTTCGCAAGCACCTGGCGGCACTAACTGAATGCTAGACCACTTGATATTATTTCGTTGTTTATCTATAAAGAGGTTGGTGATTACTAGGCAGTATTTACCATCGATCTCACCCATATACCAGTATCTTTCTCCTGGCATACCTATAGGATTTCGTTTGCTTTGGCTTTCGTACTCATCCATGAATCCTTTAAGGTTTCCGCTGTCGGATTTTTGTTCAGATGCCCCTATACGAATAGCTTCTTCTGATAAAATTCTTCTTATATATTGTCGTAAGTGTTTCATCCATTTGTCCTTATAAAGATGACCCACCCGTGAGATACTGGATAGTCTCGTACGAGCGCTTCCCATACACGTTTT
>MDTB01156150.1_pt1 | contig 13319 bp, 15 predicted proteins | sample 811161 | NCBI WGS metagenome assembly MDTB01 (sample SAMN05326650, study PRJNA326480) | marine metagenome | isolation source: seawater | place: Mediterranean Sea | collected 2009 | reverse complement strand
TCCATTCCATTCTATAGTCACCATATAAGAACCTCTTATACTTCCTTGTCCGACACCGAGTAATGCATTAAAACCTAATTTTTTTAATCTTTTTTGATCATGCACTGTAACTTTTAATCCTAACTTTCTTAATTTAAGAATTCTCTTTGCATATTCATCTGGATGTAAAATATTACCAGGCTCAGAAACAAGATCTCTAGTAAGAAAAACTCCTTCTAAAAGAGCATTTAATTTATTTCTTAATAAATTTTTTTGTTTAACATTACTACCGACAACACTTAAATTTATATTAAAATTTTTTTTTTTTATCTGTTTTATAAATATTAAAATTATAAGATTTAAGCTGTACTCCATGGAGAAATTTTTCTAATTGTACATTTGTAAAAGAATTATTTTCTACATTAATAAATGAATTTTCTTTCTTATTTTCCCTTAAAAAAACATATAATTTTGAACCAAGTTTTTCAAAATCTAATGAAACTTTTGACTTCGTACAATTTATGAATATGTAACTTTTGTCGTTTAAATCTTTGACAAGGAAATCCTGTTCAGAAAAAAGTTTATTAGAAAAAATTGATTTCGTTAATTGTCTAATTTCATTATTTTTTATAACTTTTTGAGTTAACAAAAAAATCTCATTATCTTTTGCTATTTTTGGGACTTTATTTACAAAATTTAAATTTAGCTTCATTTTTTTGAAATTTTTATTAGATAATGTTGTATATTTATAAATATATAAATTTCAATGAATAAATTAATATTTCGAAAATTTTCTCTAGATGTAATTAATTTTTTTGTTGTATCTTCATTAAGTATTACATTTATTGTTTGGATAGTACAAGCTGTCAATTTTTTAGATTTAGTTTCTGATGATGGGCATAGCCTAAATGTATATTTCTACTATATTTCTTTAAATTTACCAAAAATTTTTAGCAAAACAATAATCTTTGTTTTTTTTATTTCAATTTTTTACATAATAAATAAATACCATAATTCAAATGAACTTCTTGTCTTTTGGAGCAACGGAATTAAAAAGATTCACTTTATCAACTTTATTTTAAGATTTTCAATACTTTTTTTAATACTCCAATTAATTTTAAATCTATTTGTAGTTCCAAAGTCTCAAAATCTAGGAAGAATATTTATAAAAGAATCTAACATCGATTTTTTACCAAAATTAATATCAGAGAAAAAATTTATAAATATTGTTAAAAATTTAACAATTTTTGTTGAAGAGTATAAAAAAAATGGTGATCTAATAAAAGTTTATATAAGTGAAAAAATAGATACAGATATATCTAAAATTATTGTTGCTCAAAAAGGAAAAATAATTAAGAAAGATAAAAAATATGTTCTAAGATTATTCAATGGAGGAATTACGAATATTAACAAAAATAATACTTTCTCACTTAATTTCTCTGAAACTGATTACGATCTTTCAAACTTCTCCACTAAGACAGTTACAAAATCTAAAATACAGGAATTAGACTCAGCGATACTGTTCAATTGTGTAAAGGATATACTTTTGAAAGAAAATTTAGACAAGAATTCTGTTATAGCAAATCCTGAAGATGAATCTTGTCACTTGAGAACTGTACAATCGATTAGTGAAGAACTTTACAAAAGATTCATATTGCCTTTTTATACTCTTATTATTTCTCTAATTGGGGCAAGTTTAATAATTGAGCCAAAATCATCAAGATTATTAAAACTACATAAAATCAATATTTTTTTGTTTGGAAGTTTTATTATAGTTTTGTCACAAGTAAGTTTAAAATTTTTTTTAAACTCTCAATATATAACTTATTTAATATTATTATTGCCAATATTTTTAGTGATAATTTATTATATTTATTTATTTATTATTACCAGGTTTAAACTAAATATATTATGATACTTAAACAATACGAATATTATTTAACGAAAATTTTTGTAAAAAATATATTTTTAATATTATTAGTATTTATTTTTTTAAGTTTTTTTTTAAATATATTTGAGGAAATAAAATATTTTGAAAATAAGGAAAATGAAATATACTATCCAGTAATTTTAACAATTCTGAACATACCATCAATAATTTTTGAAATCTTACCATTTATATTTCTTTTAGGAGTAATGTTTTTTTTTATTAATCTTTATGAAAAAGATGAAATTGAATTATTAAATAATAATGGTGTAAATAATCTAAAGATTACTATGCTTCTTTCTGCAGTATCCTTGCTTTTAGGAATAGTATTAATTGTCATATATTACTCATTCTCAGCAAATTTAAAAAGTTTGTATCTAAATATTAAATATAAACATTCTAATACTGGAGATCATTTAGCAGTAGTAAATGAAGATGGTTTATGGATTAAAGAAAAAAATAAAAATAATAAAGAAATATACATAATAAATGCACAAAATTATAAAAAAGATTACTTGGAAAGTATAAAAATAACCAAATTAGATGATAATTATAAATTAATAAATACAATTGTATCAAGTGAAGCGAACATTAAAGAAAAAAATTGGCTTTTAAAAGATGTTAAAATTTTTTCAGAAAGTAAAAAAACTGAAAATTTAAAAAATTATTCATACCTATCATCTTTTGACGGAAATATAATATCTAACTTATATTCAAATCTAAATTCACTAAATATATTTCAATTAATTGAATTAGAAGAAAACTATAAATCTATTGGTTATTCTGCTACTGATGTAAAATTACATTTGAATAAAATATATAGTTTACCTATATATTTAACACTCACAACAATAATTGGAGCGTTGTTAATGTTTAAACTTCAATTCTTAAAATCAAAGTTTTTCCTAGTAGTCATAGGAGTGTGTGTATCTGTTGTTTTTTATTATATAAATTATTTTTCAATTCTATTTGGAAAAAATGAGACTTTGCCGGTAATGGTTTCAATATGGTTGCCTCAACTTATTATATTTCTTATATGTTCCTTGGGATTAACGAGGTTAAATGAAAATTAAATTAATTTTAAATATTATCTTAGTCTATTTTTTTTTTATTTAATTCACATCTAATTGCTGAGACTATTTTTTTTGATTCAAAGAATATTAAAATTGAAGAGGATGGGAATATGGTTTATGCAACTAAGGGTAAGGCAAAAATTCCATCAAAAAATATAGAGATTGAAGGAGATAAATTTGTATATGACAAAAGTAATTCTGAATTAATTGTATTTGATAATGTAAAATATATAGACATTATTAATGATATTTCCATAGAAAGTAACAAATTAATTTATAATGAAATTAATAACACTGTTTTTTCTTATAGAGATACTTTTATCGAAATAGGTAAAACATATGAAATTTTTTCTTCAGATGTTTTATACAATAGAATATTGAAGGAAATTTCTAGCAAGGAGTTTACTGAAGTAAATGATACTAATAAAAATAAATTTTATTTTAAAAAGGGACTACTGTTTGATGTTAAGAATGAGTTAATTTCATCAAAAGAAGTTAATGTAATTGATAGTAGTTTAAATAATTATTTTTTTGAAAATTCAAAAGTTGATTTAAAAATTAATGAAATTGTAGGTAGAGATGTTAGAGTTGAATTTGAAGACTCTTTTTTTGGAGATAAAAATAATAACCCACTATTAAAAGGTAGAAGTGTTGTTTCCAATGATAAAAACACAAAAATACAAAAAGCTGTTTTTAGTACTTGTAATACTGAAAATAAAAAATGTAGGGGATGGGAATTACAGAGTAAAATATTTACACATAACAAAATTAAAAAATTATTTGAGTATGAAAAGTCATGGTTTAAAGTTTTTGACAAAAATGTTTTTTATTTACCCTATTTCAACCATCCAGACCCATCAGTAAAAAGAAAATCTGGTTTCTTAACACCTTTTTATAGAAGCTCCAACAACTTGGGTTCTTCTATAAATATTCCATATTTTTATGCAATTTCTAATTCTAAAGATTTAACCTTAAATCCTAGAATTTATCTTGATAACGAGTTTATATTACAGTCTGAATATAGAGAGGCTTATGAAAATTCAAATCTGCTTATTGATTTTAGTTTTAATAGAGATGAGAACACTAATACTCATTTATTTGCAAAATTAGATGGAAATTTTGATGAAAGGACTGACTATGAATTACAAGTTCAAAATGTAACTAACGATAATTATCTTAAAATTCATAATATTAAAGAATATACAAAAATAATAAATAGCGATAGCACCTTGACATCATACTTTAGTTTTAACAGAGAAATAGATGATAACACAAGTCTTAGCAGTAAAGTAAAATTGTATGAAGATTTATCAAAAAATGATAATGATAAATATCAGTACATATTTCCAGATTTTAATTTTTCAAGAAATATACAATTAGATGATAGCTACAATGGAAATTTTCAATTTATTTCGTCAGGTTTTCAAAAGCTATATGATACAAACAAGCATGAAGTTTTGTTAAAAAACGATTTTAATTATGAATCTTATGACTTTATCAATTCTAAAGGATTTGTATCTGATTATAGTCTTTTACTAAAAAATTATAATACTTATTCAAAAAATTCCTCTGTATATGAGAAAAATAATGATCATGAGATATTTGGAACATTTCTCATTAAAACAAGCCTTCCTCTGAAAAAACAATTAGAAAATACGAATAATTATTTAAAACCAATTATCCAAGCAAGATTTAGCCCAACAAATGGAAAAAATATTTCTTCAAGTGATACAACAATTCATTATGATAATATTTTTTCATCAAACCGTATTGGAAGATCAGACGTGGTTGAAAAAGGTTCTTCTTTAACTTTAGGACTAGAATTTGAAAAACAGAATCTGTCTAATGAAAAAATGGCAGGATTCAAATTAGGAAATGTATTAAAATATAAAAAAAACTCTAGTTTGCCAGCAAAAACGAAGTTAGATCAAACAAGGTCAGATATTGTAGGAAATATATTTTATAAAATTAGTGATGAGACAGAATTTAGTTACAATTTCTCCTATGACAGAGATTTAGATTATTCTAATTATGATTCAATATCGGCTAAAATTGGCAAAAATAAGTTGGTAACAACTTTTAATTATTTAACTGAAAATCATGACTTTGGTGACAGCGAAACTATCTCAAATGATACAAGAATTGACTTTACAGATGAGCATCTATTTAGATTTAATACTACAAAAAATTTAAAAGAGGATTTTACACAGTTTTATAAATTATTTTATGAATATAGAACAGATTGTTTATCGGCAAGTTTTCAGTACGAAAAAAAATTTTTTAGAGATGGTAGTTTAGTACCAGATGAAAGTTTATTTTTTTTAATAAAATTTATTCCTTTTGCTGAAATACGTGGTTCAGGAAATACATTATTTGATCAAAACTAAATGAATAAGATTATTCAATTTTTATTTTTTTTTATTTACATTTTTAGTGTTGAAAATTCAAATGCAACTTCAATTGAAATAAAGATAAAAATCAGTAATGAAATTATTACAAATATGGATATCGAGAATGAAAAAAAATATTTGACATTTCTAAATCCTAAATTTGAAGACTTAGAGGTATTAAAAAAAAATGAAGTAGCTAAAAATTCTCTAATTACGGAAATAATTAAAAAAAATGAATTAGCAAAAAATTATGATCTCAAAACAAAAAACAATTTAGTAAATATAATAGAAAAAAACTTTTTAAAAAAAAAAAATATAAAAAGTAAATCAGAATTTTTATCTATTTTAGAAAAAAGAAATATTAATTATGAAGTAATAAAGAAAAAGATTGAAATTGAAGGTTTGTGGAATCAATTTATTTATAAAAAATATATTAAAAATGTTAAAATTAATAAGAAAGAACTCAAAGATAATATTGTAGACCAGCTTAATAACCAGAAAACAAGATTTGAATACAATCTATCAGAAATAGTATTTTCAGATATGAGTTCTCAAAATATGGATCTATTTTTAAAAGATCTTTATAAAAGTATAAAAGAATTATCTTTTGAAAATTCTGCCGGCATTTACAGCATCTCTAATACCTCTAAAAATGGTGGTTTGATTGGTTGGGTTAGCGAGTTGCAAATTTCAAATAAAATAAAAAGAGAACTTAAAAACATTTCTTTAAATGAATTTAGTAAACCAATTAAAATAAATAATGTTTATATAATATTAAAATTAAATGAAAAAAGGCAAATTAAACAAAGTATTAGTGTTGAAGATGAGTTAAAAAAATCTATTAATAAAGAAACAAATCGACAGCTTAATAGTTTTTCAGATATTTTATATAAGAAATTAAAAATGAATACTGAAGTTTATGAATTCTAAAATAATTTTAATCATACTTGGAGAACCTAATAGTACTTTTTCAGAAATTTTGTTAAAATATTTTACTAGTGTCACATTCAATAAAAATAGAAATAAAGTAATTATTTTAGGTAATAAAAGACTTTTTGAAATGCAAATGAGAATATTAAAATATAAAATTCCTCTGCATGAAATTTTTAATATTAATATGGCATTAAGTAAAAAAGTAAATATTTTAAATATAAAGTATAAATTTAACAAAGCTTTTTCAAAAATTTCTAATAAATCAAATAGATATATTGAAAACTCCTTTAATTTAGCCCTTAAAATAATTTCTACAAATCCAAAAGTTTTTTTAATTAATGGACCAATCTCAAAAAAATATTTTTTAAGAAAGAAATATCCAGGAATAACTGAATATGTTGGAAAAAAGACAAACTCTAAAGAAACTGTAATGTTGATTTATAACAAAAATCTTTCTGTTTCTCCGCTCACAACTCACATACCTTTAAAGAATGTTGTAAAATTTATTAAAAAAAAGAGAATTATTAATCATGTAAATAAAATTGATAATTTTTATAAAGCGAAATTAAAAAAAACTCCCAAAATTGCGGTATTAGGGCTTAATCCACATTGTGAAACAATTGATAAAGTAAGTGAAGAAAAAAATGAAATAATTCCAGCTATTAAATTCTTAAAAAAAAAAAATCTTAAAGTTTATGGACCCTATTCTGGAGACACTTTTTTTTTAAAAAAAAATATAAAAAAATTTGATGTTGTATTAGGAATGTATCACGATCAAGTTCTTGGACCTATCAAAACTTTATATAATTTTGAAGCTATAAATATAACACTTGGATTGCCTTTTTTAAAAATTACTCCTGATCATGGTCCAAATCATGACATGATCGGAAAAAATAAATCTGATCCTTCATCAATATTTTATGCATTAAATTTTTTGAATAAAATACAATGAAATTTTATCCAAAAAAAAGTTTAGGACAAAACTTTCTTGTAGATGATAAAATTATTAACTCAATTATTGAACAGGGAAATATTAATAATAATGATGTTATTATCGAAGTTGGTCCAGGCACTGGTTCATTAACTCAAAAAATATTAGAAAAAAAGCCTAAAAAATTTATTGTTATAGAAAAAGATATAAATTTAGCAAACAGTTTAAATCAAAAATATGGAAATAAAATTCAAGTAATTAACGAAGATATATTAAAATTTACTCATGAGGATTTTTTGAAAGAAAATGCAATTATTTTTGGTAATTTACCTTATAACATTTCAACTCAAATACTAGCAAGATGGATTAAAATTAAAAATTTAGATAAATTTTGTAAAAAATTTATCTTAATGTTTCAAAAAGAAGTCGCTGATAGAATTATTGCTGAAAAAAATACAAGAAATTATGGAAGATTATCTATTCTATCTAATTGGAAAATGAAAATAGAAAAAGTTTTTGATATTGATCCAAATAGCTTCAAACCTAAGCCAAAAATTGAAAGTACTTTATTAACTTTTGTTCCAAAAAAAAATTTTTATAAATTAAGAAATCCTAAAAATTTAGAACATGTTACAAATATTTTTTTTAGTCAAAGAAGAAAAATGATAAGAAAACCCTTAAAACGGCTATTCAAAAATTATGAGGATATTGCAAAAACTTTGTCTTTAGATTTAAGTCTAAGGCCTCAAAATTTAAATAATATTATTTACTATAAAATTTGTGAACTTTATGAAAGTTCAATTGATTAGTTTTTCAATATGATTTTGAATAAATTTATTATTTTTCTTAAATTTTTTTTTATATTTAATAAATTTCATTATTTGTTTATAGCACTTTTCAACTTTGTCATTTATTACTGAATAGTCATAATCTTTCCAATGCATTACATCAGTTTTGAATTGTTTCATTCTTTCGCCTGCAGTTTTTTTATCTTTTTGATCTCTTTTTAAAAGTCTATTAAATAATTCTTTTTTTGATGGTGGAAGAATAAATATTGTAATAATTTTATACTTTAATTTTTTATTTTTAATTTGTTGTGTTCCTTGCCAATCAATGTCAAAAATTACATTTTTTCCTGATTTTAATTTATTGATTACTGTTGATCTTAGTGAACCATAATAGTTTTTAAAAACTTTGGCATGTTCTAGGAATTCTTTTTTTTTATTTGTTTTTTAAATTTTTGACTATTTACAAAAAAATAATCAATACCATTTTTCTCTTTTGGCCTAGGTTTTCTAGTAGTGTATGAAATAGAAGTTTCGAAGTTATTTCTTAATGAAATTTTTTTTACTAAGGTTGTTTTTCCTGCGCCCGAAGGAGAAGATAATATTACAATTATCCCTACTTTTTTTTCGGCCATTTAAATAAAAAATTAGTTAGCTTTATTTTCAATAAATTTTACTGCATCACCAACAGTTAAAATTTTTTCAGCATCGCTATCAGATATTTCAGATCCAAACTCTTCTTCGAAAGCCATAACTAGCTCTACTGTATCTAAACTATCTGCACCCAAATCATCTATAAAACTTGATTCTTCGTTTACTTTTGCTTCATCTATTCCCAAATGATCTGCAACTATCTTTTTTACTTTACTTGAAATATCTTCTGACATTTTATCCTTTAATTTACTTTTTTGTTAATAGATAATTTATTAATTTTGTCAACTAAAATACATGCCTCCATTAACATGTATTGTTTCGCCAGTTATATAGTCAGATAGGCTTGAACTTAAAAATACAATTGTGTTGGCCACATCTTTAGGCTCGCCAAATTTATTTAAAGATATCTTTGATTTTAACAATTCAGTGTGTTCTTCAGTTATTTTGTCAGTCATATCAGATTTTATAAATCCTGGGGAGACGCTGTTAACTGTTATATTTTTTTTACCATATTCTAAAGCAAGACTTTTTGACATCGCAATTATTCCAGCTTTTGATGCGGCATAATTTGCTTGACCAATATTGCCTGTATGACCAACGACTGAGGTAATATTTATTATTTTACCTTTTTTAAATTTCAACATTTTCTTTAGTACATTTTTACTTATTAAAAAAGTTGATGTTAGGTTTAAATCAATAACTCTTTTCCATTCTTCCTCCTTCATTCTTATTGATAAGTTATCTTGGGTAATGCCTGCATTATTTATCAAAACATCAATTTTATTAGATAGAATTTTATTACACTCATCAACAAACTGATCTACTTTAGCATGATCAGAAATATCAAATTTTAAAACTTTTATATTATCATATTTATCCTGGATTTTTTTCAATTTCTCATCATTAGTACCTGTTGCTAATACATTAGACCCGAGAGAAGTCAGCTTATCTAGAATTGAATTACCAATTACACCTGTAGCTCCTGTTAAGATAATATTTACGTCTTTTAGATTAATCATAAATTTTTTAAATTTTGTATATCTTCAATGTTATTTACTTGAATTAATTCTATATTTCTATCAATTCTTTTAACTAATCCTGATAATACTTTACCTGGACCAATTTCAATAAATTTTTTATTTCCTAAATTAATCATATTTAGAATACTCTCTCTCCAACGAACAGGTTTTTCAATCTGCTCTATTAGAAGATTTTTTATCACACCAGGATCTTTTGTTGCTTGAGCTGTTACATTTGAAACTATGTTATTTTTTGGATTAAAAAATTTTGTACTATTAATTTTTTCATCCATTACCTTTGTGGCAGGATTCATTAAAATACAGTGAAATGGAGCAGAGACTGGTAACACTACGTTTTTAATTTTCATATTTTTTAATTCATCTACAAAAATATTTAAATCAAAAACTTTTCCGCTAATTACAACTTGACCATTTGTATTATCATTTGCCAAAAAACAATTAAATTTTTTTTTTTTACTATTTATTATTTCTTCAATTTTACTTAATTCCTCACCAAGCACCGCAACCATACCACCTTCATTTTTAGGAACTGCATTTTGCATTGCATTGCCTCTGATTTTTAAGAGTTTAATTGTATCTTGAAAATTTATAACTTCTGAACAAGCTAATGCCGAATATTCACCAAGTGAATGGCCCGCAAAATATTTTGCCTGAGAAATATCAAATGATGTTTCTTTTTTAATCGTTTGAAAAATTGCATAACTTACCAAAAAAATTGCTGCTTGAGTATTTTCAGTTTCATCTAATAATTCCTTTGGTCCTTCAAAAATTAATTTGGTAATTGAGAAATCTAAAGCATCATCTGCTTCGTTAAAAAGATCTTTTACATATGAAAAATTATCATATAAATCTTTAGCCATTCCTACTTTTTGAGAACCTTGACCTGGAAATAAAACGGAAAACATAGAAAATTTAAGTAAATTTCTTATTTTTTATATTGTAATTAAAAAATTATAATAGTATATCCTCTCTTTTTTAAAAGAATTATTATGAACTTATATGAGCATACAATTATAGCAAGACAAGATATAAGCCCTTCTCAACTAAAACAAATTCAAGAAAAGTATTCTAAAATTGTTGAAAAATTAGATGGAGACATAGTTAAATTAGAAAACTGGGGTCTCATGAATCTTTCTTATTTAATTAAAAAAAATAAAAAAGGAAATTATATCCATTTTAAAATAAAAGCTGACGGAAAGATTATCTCTGAGTTAGAAAAAAATGAAAAAATTGATAAAAATTTATTGAGATATTTAACTGTAAAGGTAAAAAAATTTGATCTTGATACAGATTATTTTTCAAAAAAAGATGACAAAGAAATATTAGATAAAAAAATATATGAAGAAAAGAAATAATAAAAAAAAATCAAAACAGAGCAATTTTGCCAAACTAAGTATTTTTCAAAACCAAAAATATAAATTTAAAAAAAAATGCCCACTATCAGGTAAAGGAGCTCCATCAGTTGATTACAAAAATATAAAATTGCTTAAAAGATATATGTCAGAAAATGGAAAAATATTACCATCAAGAATAACTTCAGTTAGTCAAAAAAAGCAAAGAGAGTTGTCGTTATCAATTAAAAGAGCTAGAAATCTAGCAATGTTATAAAATGAAAGTAATACTATTAGAAAATGTAAGAAAAATTGGATCAATTGGAGAAATAATTGATGTTAAAAGAGGCTTCGCTAGAAACTTTCTAATTTCAAAAAAAAAGCTCTATTTGCGTCTAAGGAAAATATTAAAGAAGTTGAAAAAATTAAACAAGATCTTAATAAAAAAGATCAGGATAAAAAAAAAGAGTCTAAATCAATCTTTGAAAAAATTAATAATAAACAGTATGAAATTAAGAAATTAAGTACTGAGAATAAAGAACTATATGGTTCGGTAAAACCAACAGAAATTTCAAAAATTATAGAAGATATTGATCAAGTGAAAATTAACCCTTCGTTATTTCAACTTGCAAAAGAAATAAAATCAATTGGTATATTTGATGTTTTAGTCAATTTACACCCAGAGGTTCAGTCTCAAATAAAAATAAAAACCATTCCTCAAGAAGAAGAAAAATAATTATACAATTTTTTCCCCAAGAGTAATTTGCATTTGTTTTTTAAATTATATTCTATAAATTTTGAGAGTGTCACAATCTTTAAATATTGTAAAAAATAAACTAGAAGAACTTCCAAATAATATTGAAGCTGAGCAGTCGGTTATAGGTTCAATATTGCTATCTAATGAAATATTTGATGAGGTTAATATTTTAATAACAAGTAAAAATTTTTATGATCCAATGCATCAAAAAATTTTTTATGCAATAGAAAGTTTAATTTACAAAGGAATGTTAGCAAATCCGATAACATTAAAAAATCATTTTGAAAATGAAAAAGATGAACTAAATATTCCTGAATATCTCGTAAAAATTACAAAATTTTCTACTTCTTCAAGACAGAGTACTGAATACTCTAAACTAATTTATGATTTATATGTAAAAAGGGAGCTTATTAAAATTTCTGACAATATTATTGATGTGGCAAAACTGAATGACTTAAATAATGATGGGCAACAGATTATTCAAAATTTTGAAAAATCTTTGTTTGATCTTGCTGAAAAAGGTTCATTTAATTCTTCAATTGTTAAATTTGATGAGGCAATGAGACAAACTATAGAAATGGCGTCTAATGCCTATAAAAATGAAGAAGGAATTGTTGGTGTTCCATCAGGTCTAAAAGACCTGGATGATAGATTGGGTGGTATGCATAAATCAGATTTAATAATTATTGCTGGAAGACCCTCTATGGGAAAAACTGCTCTTGCAACTAATATTGCATTTCATGCTGCAAAAAATATTCATGAAAAAGGAGAAAAATCTTGTATTGCTTTTTTTTCTTTAGAAATGTCTTCAGAACAATTATCCACTAGAATTCTTGCTGAACAATCTAGAATTAAATCTAATGATATTAGGCGAGGAAAAATATCTGAAGAACAGTTTGATAAATTTATAGAAACTTCGAAAAACATTGCTGAACTACCCTTGTATATTGATGAGACTCCAGCAATATCTATTGCTGCACTAAGTAATAGAGCTAGAAGAATAAAAAGAATACATGGGCTAGATCTAATTGTTATCGACTATATCCAATTAATGAAAGGAACAAATTTTAAAGATGGTCGTGTTCAGGAAATTTCTGAAATAACACAAGGTCTAAAAGCACTAGCTAAAGAATTGTCAGTTCCTGTCTTAGCACTTTCTCAATTATCTAGGGCAGTGGAGCAAAGAGATGACAAAAAACCTTTGCTTTCAGATCTTAGGGAGTCTGGATCAATAGAACAAGATGCAGATGTTGTAATGTTTGTCTTCAGAGAATCATATTATTTGAAAAATAAAGAGCCAAGACCAGCAACTGTTGAACATGCTGAATGGCAGGCAAAAATGAACGAAATTTCTCATTTAGCTGAACTGCTCATACTTAAACAAAGACACGGCCCAACTGGTACCATAATGCTTGAATTTGAGGAAATGTTTACTAAATTTAAAGATATTCAAAATAATTAATATAAATTATAAAAGCTAATATTCAATGTTAGCTAATTTTTACGAAAAAAATATTAT
>MDTB01016958.1_pt1 | contig 13319 bp, 10 predicted proteins | sample 811161 | NCBI WGS metagenome assembly MDTB01 (sample SAMN05326650, study PRJNA326480) | marine metagenome | isolation source: seawater | place: Mediterranean Sea | collected 2009 | reverse complement strand
TCACATCAGAGAATTTAGGAAGAGCCGTCATGACGAACGTGGCCATCATAGCAGTAATCACTGCAAATTCAGCAAGTGAGTTACCTTTTATACTTGCTAGGCTCTTAATGGTAGACTTAAACGTGGAATATTGGTTGGATAGATACATACAGATTATTTATAGCAAATATTATGCCAATAAATATTATGTATCAAGTGACCATAAATTGTTACAAAACGTAACGAAATGATACAGACTTAACCTTTAGACAAAGCTTCATACATGTCCCATATAGGTAGAAAGATAGCCAGAGCCAAAACCAATATCATCACACCCATCACAACTGTGATAACCGGTTCAAGTGTGGCGGTAAGCTTGAGTACTTTATCTTGGACCTCTGCATCGGTCATCTCTCCTATCTCGCCTAGCATATCATCCATTGCACCTGCGTCTTCTCCAACCTGTATCATTTTCAAAACATGGGGTGGGAAAATATCATGTGTATGGGTGCTGATAGAAAGTGCGACTTTCTTACCCATTTGAACGTCTGAGTGTACATTATAAAGTCTTCCCTCTATGAATGTATTACCAGCAGTTTTTCCAGCGATTTCAAGGGCCTCTAAAATGGGTACACCTGTTCTATCTAGCGTGTCTAATACATGACAAAATCTTGATATAGCCATTTTCTGGGCTATGGGCCCAAAAATGGGCAAACTAAGAACAAACTTATGCCACTGATACAGTCCAGCCTTTGTTTGTAATGCCCTCCAAAAAACAAACGCGAAAAACAAAATGAAAAATATGATCCCTGCCCAATTATCATTCATGAATTGGTCGATGCCCAAAAGGATTCGGGTCGGAAGAGGCAGCTCGATCCTTGTGCTGCTAAAAAGACTTGAAAATCTGGGTAAGATATATGTGACAGCAAATACACCGACCATAACAGTAATGCCTACAACGATCGAGGGGTATCGGATCGCCTGAGTAATACCCATCCTGAGCTTAAGGTCGTGAGAAATAAAGTCTGCCAGCTGGAACATGACCTTATCGAGTACACCAGCACTCTCGCCTGCCTTTACAATGTTGACAAACATTGAATTAAACACTTTTGGATGTTTATCCATAGCTCTTGAAAGCGATACCCCATTTGAGACATCATCGATAACAACATCGAGGGTTCTATTTAGAAGAGCATTGGTCTCTTCCGAATGAACTGAATCCAGCGCATCAACAATAGGGACACCTGCTTTTAACATGACTGATAACTGGCGAGTAAAATTATAGATCTGTGCTGGAGGGACCTTCTCAAAGAGAGTGATCTGCATATCCAGTATTGATTGCTTTTTTTCAGTCACAGAAATCGGTTCCAGTCCCATTCGCTCCAGCTGGATAAGCACACTATCTTGACCTATACCCCTCAGCTCTCCTCTAACAACACCTGTACTAGGGTTTGTTGCGATATAGTTGTATAGATTTAGACTATTAGTCTTTTTTTCTGAGGCCATGCTGATCCAACTTTCTGTATAAGGTCATCCTGCTGATACCCAGTTGCTGCGCTGTTGTTGTCATATTCCAGTCTGTACGTTCAAGACCAGCCACTATGGCCTCATGTTCTAATTCCTTAAGTGTCCTCACTATTGAAGTATCGATGTCTGATCGCTCAGTTGGTATATTTTTAATGTCTGATTCAGGTTCATTGACATTAATTGCTGAGGCTGCAGCTGGACTATGTTCACTTTCACTCACAGTGGACTGTAGGGAAGAATTATTTTCATCGATAATATATTTAATATCGTCACCTACGATGATAGGTTTATCGTGTATCAATACAACCCTCTCGATAGTATTCTCTAATTCTCTTACATTGCCAGGCCAATCATATGCCATTAAGGTCCTAAGAGCATCATGTGAAAAATATTCAACGGAAAGCTTATGCTTTTTCTTCAAACTCTTGAGGATAGACATAGCTGTGGGCAGAATATCCTCTTTTCTACTTTTGATAGGAGGCACAGTGATCGGAAAAACATTGATGCGATGAAACAGATCTTGTCGGAAAGCACCATCACTGATCCTTTGCTCCAAATTTTGGTTCGTTGCAGATATGATCCTTACATCCACTCTGATGGTCTCCGCCCCACCTACCCTTTCGATCTCACCACTCTCAAGCACCCTTAAGATCTTTGCCTGAAGGGACGGGCTCATATCCCCTATCTCATCCAAAAATATAGTACCGGAATTTGCAGCTAGGAATTTTCCATTTTTTCTCTCAACAGCCCCTGTAAAAGCCCCTTTCTCATGGCCGAATAACTCACTTTCTAAAAGTTCTCCCGGTATGGCTGGGCAGTTCACAGCAATATTCGGCCTTTCTCTTCTTAGGCTGATATTATGCAGTGTCCTGGCAATAAGATTTTTTCCTGTTCCACTCTCTCCATAAAGGACAGTGGTAACGTCCTTACTCTTTATCTGGCACATTAGATGATAGATCTTTAACATTCGAGGAGAGACACCAACAATCTTTTCAAAGCCAACTCCTGAGAAGTGTCTTAAGGTGGTTCTAGGCACATCCTTTTTAAAACTTTTAAACTGTTTTGCTGAGGACAGGATAGAAAATATTTCCTCTCCGCTACTATTGACTGGCTCAAAATAACTAAAAAGACCTAGAGCATAATCATTCAACAAGTCTTTCTTCCTCTCGGGCCCTCTTACAACTGATATCACAGGTGTATTTGAATCTACCGCTACTAACTCCTTTATAAGCCTAGATGGTGTCATAAGGGGAAGTCGATCTTCAATAATGACCGCATCAAACTCACCTGTTTGTACGGCACTTAGAGCTATCATACCATTCTGAACATAGTCCAGTTGGGCATTCATGTCTGAAAGCTGAGAAATATTAGTCTCTTTTCCGCCTACATAAAGAACATTTATCATATCATTATCTTGGTTGTACCCAAAGTCTCATATATTTCGGAAATAGACGTGTCGCCTCTTTCTATTTTTAAGATCCCATCCTCTAAAAGTGTTCTCATTCCGTTTTTACGGGCCTGCTGACGAATCTTGTATCCTGGAGCCTGATTGAGCACGAGTTCTGATATCTCTGCATCGACAACTAGCAATTCATAGATACCGATCCGTCCTTTAAAACCAGTATTTCTGCATGATAGGCAGCCTTTTCCATTAAATGCTTTGATCTTATCTTCTGGTTCAAGTCCCAGCATCTTTAATTCTTCTGCACTAGGTTCATGAGGACGACTACATTCCTTGCATATTCTCCTAACAAGCCTCTGAGCCAAAATACCTTTTACGGTAGATGCGATCAAGAATGGCTCAACATTCCAGTTTAATAAACGAGTGAAACCTGATGCGGCATCATTGGTATGAACTGTGCTAAAGACCAGGTGCCCTGTGAGAGCGGCACGGATCCCAAGCTCAACAGTCTCTTCATCGCGGACCTCACCCACCATTATAATATCAGGGTCCTGCCTTAATATCGATCTTAGTGCGGAGGCAAAGGTTACTCCAGATTTTGAGTTTATCTGTGCCTGATTGATATTATCTAGATCGTACTCGATCGGATCTTCTACTGTTACAATATTAACATTAGGTGACTCAAGTTTATTTAGCGTGGAATAAAGTGTTGTCGTTTTACCACTTCCGGTAGGACCTGATACCAGGATTATCCCTTCCCCACCTATGAGCATGCTGTTGAAGCTTTCTTCAGAATCTGTCTCAAACCCTAAGGCCTGGAATGAATGAAGTGCTTCAGATATATTAAGAAGACGAAGGACCGTCTTTTCTCCATAGAGCGTAGGATATGTGGATATACGAAGATCCAAGCGTCCCAGAGTTGAATTGAATAGTATTCGACCATCCTGGGGGCGTCTTGTCTCAGCTATATCCATATTTGACATGATCTTTAATCTAGATACAAGCGCTGTATGTATATCACTTGGCAGTGATTGAAAATCCTGAAGACGACCATCGATCCTAAATCGAATACGTATATCTTCTTCCCGAGGTTCTATATGAATATCAGAGCAACCATATTTCTGGCTTTGTGTAATAACACTATCCACAAGCTCAACAATTTTTGTCTCATCGAACAGATCTGAAATATCAGTACTATCATCTTTTGTAGAATCAATATCAACAAAGCCTGAGATACCATAGTGCAGGTCTATGGCATTCTCTATTTCAGTCTCTAGGGCAATGACCGGTTCTATCTTTAGCCCGGTAGCATCGCGGGCGGCATTAATAGGACCTGATTCAAGGGGGTCAGATATGGCAAGGTTCAGAACATTATTCAATCGAAAAAGTGGAAGCATTTTTTGTTTACGCACTAGGCGTTCAGGGAAAAGGCTCATAAGAGTATCATCGATCTTGAAATATCCTAGCTGTAAATAAGGGATCTTTAGCTGGTAACTGATATATCGGTTCAATTCTTTGGGGTCAATAAATCCAAGATCTACAAAAGTCTGGCCAATATAGCCATCCTTTTCTTTTTGTTCTCTCAGGGCTTTCTGAAGCTGATCTTCGTCAAGTTTCCCTGCTTGAATTAGCATCGTACCAATTGGTTGTTTACCGGAATAAGCCATATTAGAACATTGTTGTGTAGTACCAATTCAAAATGTAATTCCCTCCATGAGGTGTCGTAGTGAAAAGAGCAACCAATGTACCAGCAGCCAAATAGGGGCCAAATGGTATTTTTGAATCCTTTTTGAGCAATTTTCCACCCATCATTATAAAAATGATGATGGCGCTCAAAGCAAAACTAAGGTATAGCGCTAATATTGAATACTCCGTACCAAGAAAGCCTCCAAGTACAAGCCCTAGTTTCACATCCCCAAAACCAATACTTTCTTTTCCTAGGATGAATTGCCCTATCAATCCTATCCCAAAGAGGAATCCTGCAAAGACAAATGAACCAGAGATAGCATCATCCCATTGAATAGTGACCCAGTCAAAGTAAAGCGATGCTACAAGCATTCCTAGACCGAGCAGGACAAAACCATTTGGAATAATGAAATGGTCTATATCCACAAAAGTGATAGCAATAAGTAAATAGGTTAGGGCTAGGTAAATGAGAAAAGCCTGCCCTACTCCATAAATGATATAGATACAAATGGTCAATAAAGCGGTTATCAGTTCGACAAATGCATAACGACTTGGGAAAGATTCATTACAACTTCTGCAGCGTCCATTCAGTAGAAAGTATCCTAGGACCGGAATATTATCTAATACTCTTATGGGCGTCTTACATGAGAAACAGTGCGAGCCTGGACTTATGATGCTCATTTTTTTTGGCACTCTGTAAATAACTACGTTCAAAAAACTTCCAAAAGCCGATCCAAGAACAAAAAGTAATGGAATAAGTATGAGGTCAGGAACCATGATCATGCTGCCACTTTCTTGTTCATTGCTTCCATTAACTCTTTGAACCGAAATGGTTTTCTGATTATACTATCTGCACCACAAGCCATAAACATTTCATTCAAAGTATCAAGATCATTGGTTGTTATTATGACAAGGATTATATCCTTATACCGTTCATCAAACTTCAATAAACGAGCGATCCTAAATCCACTCATGCTGGGTAAAAGGACCTCCATAATGATGAAGTCAGGAGACTCATTGCAGGCACGAATATAGCCCTCATAACCATCCTTAGCAGTGATGACAAGCATCCCACGTTTTTTAAAACGGTCCGTCAGATTCTTAAGTATCTGACTATCACTTTCAATTATAAGAACAGATTGTTTTTTGTCGTCTGGCATGTATCTGATAGGTTTACTAACTGTCATAGTAGCTCACCTAGAACCTCGAATTCCCAAAACTTAACAAAAAAATCATTAAGTGTCACATTTTTTTACATTAGAACTGTGTTAGAATGATTCATTGTGTTACAACTAAAATGCAATGTTTTGATACATACCGCTTTATTAATTTTCGTGTATATGTATTCAGTCTTTAATGAATCCCCACCTTCTTTTAGCATACCAGAAATATCAGATATCCTCGATAAGGAATATTCAACCCATGGTACTGTAACAGAGCTTTACAGTGATAGAGATCAGAACTTTCATGTAAGCAACGGCGTGGATGAATTCATAATTAAGGTCTCAAACCCGGCTGAAGAAAGATCTCAATTAGATCTGCAAGAGTTTGCATCAAAGTATATTTCAAGGAATGATCCTACTATTAAGATACCAAAACTGGCTGGTAAAATATTTGAATTAAGAAGAGGAGGTAAAACATACTTGATCAGATTAATGACCTATGTTAAAGGTGAATTTCTATTTCAGGCAAACCCCCATACTAGTGGTTCAAGTCGACTAGGGAAATTCTTAGGTCGATTGAGCAGGTCACTCGAAGGGTTTGACCATGCTGATGCGCATAGAAAGTTTGAGTGGGACTGCAGGCAAACAGATCTGATATATGGCATTTCAGAGCATATTGTATCTAATAAAGATCGAAACATTGTAGATCATTTCTTAGGTCAATTTGAAAAGAGTATGCCTGCTCTGATAAATGGACTTAGAATGTCTGTTATACATAATGATGGTAATGATCATAATATTCTTGTTGACCAAGAGGATGATATCATCGGAATAATCGATTTTGGAGATATGGTCTATACATTTCAATCTGTTGAACCTGCAGTTGGGATGGCGTACATCGCTCTTAAACATAACGACCCCTTTAAAGCTATTGCTTCCATGTTAAAAAACTACCATTCTATTTTCCCGCTGCAAGAAAATGAACTAGCATCCACTATATATCTAATGTGCTCTAGGCTTTGCATAACCGTCTGCATGTCTGCATGGAGAAAAAAATTGTTCCCAAATAATCAATACCTTACAATTTCAGAAATATCTGCCTGGGAGCTATTGAAAATGATGAAAAAAGAGGATTTGGACGAATGGTCAAATAGGCTAGTGAAATATGCGAGTTAAAGATTCACTAGCTGATCTAAGAGATTCATATCTTAGCCCTTCATTTAGCTTGTCTTATAAGAATCCACTTCACATTGTCCGTGGAAAGGGACAATACTTATATGATTTTGAGGGGATTAAATATCTTGATGGAATAAATAACATTCAACATGTTGGACACTCACACCCTAAGGTCATAAGAGCTGCAAATACTCAGTTCAAACTACTTAATACAAATACGCGCTATCTTGATGAGACAATATTAAACTATGCACGGTCATTAACAAAAAAACTCCCCAAGGGATTGAATAAATTTTTTTTTACAAACTCTGGTAGCGAGTCCAATGATCTTGCACTTCGCTTGGCTAGGAAATACACGAATAGCTTAGAGACTATTGTTTTAGAGGGAGCCTATCATGGGCATTTGATATCACTCATTGAGATAAGCCCATACAAATACAACGGTCCGGGGGGTGATGGCCCTCCCAATCATGTCCACTCGGTGCCCATGCCTGATCCATTTCGCGGTAAGTACCGTGGCCCAGATTCAGGACCTCTATATTTCGAAGAATTAAATAACATTCTTAAAAAATTAAAGTCCGATCAAAAGAATATCGCTTCTTTTATATCAGAATCAGTTATGGGTTGCGGTGGTCAAATTTTCCCTCCTGGTGATTTTCTAAAAGCATCATATGATGCTATTAGATTTGAGGGTGGGTTATGTATTGCTGATGAGGTGCAGATCGGATTTGGGCGATTAGGAAAATGTTTCTGGGGCTTTGACCTACAAGATTTAAGACCTGATATTGTTACGCTTGGTAAATCCATTGGAAATGGTCATCCTCTATCGGTGGTGGTTACTACTAGTGATATTGCAGAAAAGTTCCATAATGGGATGGAGTATTTTAACTCATTCGGTGGGAATCCAGTTTCTTGTGCAATAGGACACGCTGTACTAAAGATCATTGATGAAGAAGAATTGCAACAGAAAGCTCTGAAAGTCGGGGGCAGACTTATTGAAATGCTAAATGAGCTTAAAAGCAAATATGATCTGATCGGGGATGTTCGAGGCGAGGGCCTATTCATTGGAATTGAAATTATTAAAGGTAAAAACTCATTGACCCCATCTGGATTAGCAGCGAGGCACATAGTGGAGCAAATGAAAGAAAATCGTATTCTACTAAGTACGGATGGTCCTGACCATAATGTTATAAAAATAAAACCACCAATGGTATTCAATGATGAAGATGCCTTATTTCTTGTTGAAACCCTTGATAAAATCCTGTTAAAGTATTAAAAGATTGCAAAAAAGATATAAAGCCCCTAGAAGGTTATCTTTGTCTGTAATTTTCATTAAATTAATCAACCGAGCAAAGGGGTGTTTTACTCGTCTTTCAAGGTTTAAAAGGAATACGGTCCAGCTAATGATGAAATCAGAGGTCTTAATATGGTAGATCCCATGATAATTATTTTAGGTATAGGTGTATTGTCTGCCATTTTTGGCGTCCTACTTATATTTGCACCTACAATTGTGTTAAAAGCAGAACGTCAAGCCAATCGCTTATTTATGACAGATACTACTTTAATAAATAATAGGATACCCCTTGGTATAGCAATGCTTGCTGCATCGGCCTTTTTGGGATATACTTATGCGGCAGATCCTTTAAACGAGATCCTCTTTCTGGTGGTAGCCATTACAGCAGGTGTTTTTGGATCTCTGCTCATTGCTTCTCCAGATACGATCCTACAGGCAGAGAAACATGCTAATAAACTATACATGACAGATGCATTTTTCTTTAAACATAGGGTTGTGATCGGAGCCGGCCTTCTGAGCGCATCAGCGTTTATGATCAGGACCTATCTAGTTTTTTCAACATAGGTAATTGGAGAACTTTCATTGAATCTATTTGATTCAATCGGATTAGCTGCAGATCCCTTCTCGACAAGTCCAAATGTCGATCTATTTTATCCTGCGGTAGAACATCGTCAGTGCCTTGAAGGTCTTGAACTAGCGATAAGAATGCGTCGTGGACTCTCAGTTGTTCGAGGGGGTATCGGTGTGGGTAAGACCACTATCAGCAGAAAACTGATTCAGAATTTTAAAGACGAATCAGACGACTTTGATTTTTATCTTATTTTAGATCCAAAATTTGAATCCGAGATCATCCTTCTTAAGCATATTATTGAACTCTTTGGAGTGAACGATTCAGCCGATTCAGTTCAAGAATGTAGAAACATCATTGAAAATCACCTACTTAAGGTTGGAGTAGAGCAGGGAAAAACACTTGTTCTTATTATCGATGAGGGTCAAAACCTGCCTGGGGAAATGCTTGATGTTTTTAGAACCCTTTTAAATTTTGAGACCGATGATTTCAAGCTTCTACAGCTGATCATCTTTGGCCAACCTGAAATGGGGACCATGATACATAAATACCCAAATTTTGAGGATCGCATCTCATTTGATTTTGAAATAGGACCCATATCCATTGATGATATGAGGGGAATGATCGATCACCGCATTGAGACCACTGGAGGCAACCCTGGAAGCTGGTTTGAAGAAAAAGCACTGGTTAAAATTCATAAGAATACTCAGGGATATCCAAGAAAAGTAACCCAGCTCTGCCACCAAGCTTTATTGACAATGATCAGTGAAGAAAAAAGCGGGATAAATGAAGAAATGGTGCAAAGGGTCATATCAGGAAAGATTGATACAGGCGGTCTTTTGCAACAGAAAAAGAAAAATTACAATGAGATCGCAGTAAATAAATTATTAGATGTTCTTCGAAAAGATGAGCCAACCAAAGAAGAAACCATCACGGATGAATTACCAGAAGAAATAGAAGACGATGATTGGATAGGAGGAGGGAATGAACCAAGCCAAGAAAATTCACCTGCATTAGAACAAAAACCTCTTTCTGAAAAAGTAGAAATAGATGTTCCTCCAAAGGCTGAGCCTCCAGTCCAAGAAAAAGTTAAAGAAGAGGCGGAACCTGAGCCAGATGAAGCAGAAAATTTAGAAGATAGAAATAATATTTTTGATGATTTTTTACCAACGCAAGGAAAGTATCCTCAATATATTAAGGCCTCCATACTTAATATGATCCCTCTAGATCAAACCTATGCAGGTGTTCATATAGATAATGGAAGGTTAGCAACATCTGTCATATTTGAGAAGAACGGGGTAAAAACACTTGTAGCCAGTGATATACATTCTTCAGAAAACAGATTTCTTGACCCTGCAGTAGAAAGAGATGAGCTGGTCGAATCGTTCCGTACAATGATGGAGAATATTAAAGAGAAGTTAGCTGAGCAGAACGATAACTATGTATCGGCATTAAACTCTATTGAAAAAACGGACACCTTGGCCTTGACCATAGATGATAATAGGATGATGCTTAGACTGGTTGATATTCCTAAGGAAAATCAGAAAGAGAAAAAACAGATCATTGAATGGTCTGTTAAAAAGAATCTACCCTTCCAACTTGAAGATAGTGTCCTAAATTATATTTCTGCCAAAGGAAATACATTTCATGTTGGCATAGCTGAGAAAGAGCCTTTAAATGTTATCAGTGAGTGTGGTAAAGAACTTGAATGGGGGATAAGAGCCTGGTACCCAATCGCACAGTCGATTCATAATGCGTATATATGGAGCTACCCTGAGCATCGTAAGAAGGATGCACTAATTCTTCACTTAGGAGAAAAAAATAGCATTATTTTGGGTTGTTCCAAAACAGAGATCAAGATTATTAAGCCAATGTTCATTGGTATTCAGGGCCTTACTGATTCTCTAAGAGATAACGGCCTAACAATTAAGGACTGGCATAAAAGGAAAGACTTCCAGGTCCCCGAGACATTTTTACGTTCTATGGGCCTAAAAGTTCAGCCTGGCATACATGATGATATCTTTAGACCCGTCTTTGATAGTTGGAGGCAAGAGATAGACAGGACCATTAATGGTATTAGGAAAGAATATAAAATATCTGAAGGAACAGAAATATTACTGAGTGGTTCTGCAGGTGAAATATTATTCTTGGATAAATTTATTGAAGGAAGCATGGGACTTGTTACAAGTTTTCTAAACCCAATAAGAAATCTTGCACTCCCTGAAGACCTTGATAGGCAGAGTTTTGATACTCACCCAACTGCATTGACCGCTTCCATAGGATCAGCATTACACTTACAAAATTCTGTAGATATTATGCCAAAGGACCTAAAGCAAGATGCTGTCTTGAGATGGGTCAATCGCTTTGGTATGGTAAGTGTAGCAGCATCTTTAATATTCTTTATTGGTATTTCTATATCCACAAAACTCAGCCTTGAATCTGTCAAGGCAGAGATCATACCAATAGCAGAAAGAAATAATGAGCTATCCTATGTAGAATCAGAGCATACTTCATTGAAAAGTAATAAGACAAGTGTTGAAGAACAGATGAATGTATTGAGCTATGATATTGAATATTTCAATCGTATTCTGGCAATAAACAAGTTTTTAAGTTTTTACACTCCAAAAGAGATCATCATAGATGAATTGAATTTTCAGCAAGGATGGGAAGTAGAAGGGTACAAAAAAGTTGGTAGAGACATAGTCAAGGTGGTTAAAAAAGAGGATGAGCATTTAAGGTTGGTTCGTCTGGCAGGTAATGTAAGTGCAAACCCGGTTCTTATAGAAGACCACTTTGATAATTTTGTGAGCACGCTCAAAGAATCAGGTCTATTTCAAAATATTGAGATAATGACTGAAGCCTCCAAGATAGGTCTTGGAGCAGAAAATCTACAATTTGAGCTTAAGTGCGTTATATAATGGATAAGCTACTAAAAAATCAAAAACTATTATCTCTATTTATATTTGGAGGTCTATTACTGATCTATCTGTTTTGGTATTACTTGATCCAATATGATCTTGCTAAAGAACATAAAAGGAAAACAAATGCAAAAGCAGTTTTTTCCACAAAGGTAAAAAAGTTTAGTGGTATGGAATCACAGCTAATATCATTGCAGGAAGAGTGGGAAGCACTAAATAGCGAGTTCATAAATGTTATTGAAAAGATACCGGAAAAAAGACTCTATGATAGTGTGAACGACTTTCTATATACAATGATCGTTAACCATGGACTTAAGATTCAAAAATTTGAGCCATCAAGGGCAAGTGTGGAAAAAAAGACCATAATTATTCCAGATTCGGGTAACGAGATCACTATGGAAAAAATACCCATAGATATCAATGTAAGTGGATCATTTATAAATTTTGGCCAATTGTTAGAATCTATGGCAACAGGCCCCTATAGACTTACAGCATCTAGTATTGAGATAAATACAAAAACCAAAACTCGAGACCAGATAATCAAATTTATTTGCTATGCATATTTCAAATCTCAGATTAATGCACCCAATAGAACTGTAGAAAAAACCAACTCAATTAGACAACCCTCGAAACCCTCAATTACCGATCGCTCTAGAGAGCAATCACAAGTTAAAAAAGAAAAAGCTGCAGTTAATAAAAAGTTGAAATCATTGCCGGACAGCCTTGAGGGTGTTCCTGAAATGTGGCTAGAACCAGCAACTGAACCAGTAGAGGAATCAGTTTTAGTTGAAGCGCCGATCCCGAACTCCAAGCCAAAGACAGAAAAAAAAATCATTGAAAAAAAAGAAATTAAAAGTATAGCTGAGGAAAAACAGATACCCTTAGAGACAAATAAGTTAACTGATTTTTACGATAATATTGAGGTCATCAATTCACTGGCCTGCAAAAAGGTTAAGAACAACCAGCCCCTTTATCCGGGTAAACGGTTCCCCACTGATATTGGTAAAGTATACTGTCATTCACTGCTTAATAATAATTCAGGTAAACAGAATGATATATACCATATATGGTATATGAATGGCAATCTTAAGGCAAAAGTAAGGATCAGGGTCAGGAATGGTCGAGAGATACCTGCCGTTTCGCATAGAGAAGTGGCAAACTCAGATAAAGGGACATGGAAAATAGAGATAACGGATAGCGATAAAAAGATTTTAGATACTGTTATTTTTGAGGTAGTTTAGACCGTAAAACAACATTATGACACCTAGACTTAAAATTTTATCCATAGGACTAGCAATATCCCTTGTTTATTCAATATATGATTATGTTGATAGAAACAAAAGCAATAAGCCCAAAACCGCGGTGGCTAAGAAAAGTAAGAAACGTGCTCGTACAGCGGGAGTTAGTAAAGCAAGATACGATAACCTCAAAAAAAAGTGGGCCAGAAAAGGTATTGGTCAAAATAAAACTGAAGAATCTAAAAGTGAAAGTTCTAGCACAACGGATGGGTTTTTACCATTATCTGCTCAAGTTTCAAACCTTGAGGGCTGGGATAGAAACCCATTTGTTGAGGTGTACGAACCCAAAGCAATTGCCAAGCCTAGAG
>MDTB01133743.1_pt1 | contig 13320 bp, 18 predicted proteins | sample 811161 | NCBI WGS metagenome assembly MDTB01 (sample SAMN05326650, study PRJNA326480) | marine metagenome | isolation source: seawater | place: Mediterranean Sea | collected 2009 | reverse complement strand
GCAATAATACTAAACCTGGGCTTGAAGTATCAAATTTAGTATCCATTTATAAGCTATGACAACGATTGTGTTAGTTAGAAAGAATAATGAAGTAGTGGTCGCAGGTGACGGTCAAGTTAGTATGGGAAATACTGTTGTTAAAAGTACTGCTTCAAAAGTCAGAAAAATTGAAAAAAGAGATGTTGTAGCTGGTTTTGCAGGATCTACAGCAGATGCACTAACACTATTTGAAAGATTAGAAGCTAAAATAGAAAAACATGCAGGAAATTTATCTAGGGCTGCTGTCGAATTAGCAAAAGATTGGCGGACTGATAAATATTTAAGAAGACTTGAAGCCCTAATGGCTATTGGGGATAAAGATAACAGCTATATAATTTCAGGTACTGGAGACGTATTAGAGCCTGAAGGAGATGTAATAGGAATAGGTTCAGGTGGAAATTATGCATTAGCAGCTGGAAAAGTTTTAATGGGAACTGACATGAATGCTGAAGAAGTAGCAAAGAAAGCTATAGAAGTTGCTTCAGAAATTTGTGTATTTACTAATGATAATATTAAAATTGAAAAAATATAATGGAAAAATCTAACGTTACGCCTTTAGTACCCAAAGATAAAAACATAGATGAAAACCAGTCCCTTGTTAGTTCATTATCACCAAGAGAAATAGTTTCAGAATTAGATAGATTTGTGGTTGGTCAAAATAAAGCAAAAAAGGCTGTCGCTGTTGCCTTGAGGAATAGGTGGAGAAGACAAGCTTTAAAAGGTGAAATGAAAAATGAAGTTTTACCAAAAAACATTCTTATGATTGGACCGACAGGAGTAGGAAAAACTGAAATATCAAGAAGACTCTCTAAGCTTGCTGAAGCACCATTTGTAAAAGTTGAAGCTACAAGATTTACTGAGGTTGGCTATGTTGGAAGAGATGTGGAACAAATAGTAAGAGATTTAGTTGAAATTGCAATAGCAATGGAAAAAGTGAAAAAAAGGAAAGAAGTTTTTGCTCAAGCTCAAAAATTAGCTGAAGAAAAGGTTTTAGATGCTTTGGTTGGTAAAAAGGCAAGTTTAGCAACAAGAGAAAGTTTTAGAAAAAGATTAAGAAATGGCGATTTAGATGACAATGAAATTGAAATAGCAGTTAGTGATTCAGGTGGAAATAATACATCTTTTGAAATTCCAGGGATGCCTGGAGCTAACGTTGGTATGATTAATATCGGCGAAATGCTTGGTAAGTCTATGGGTTCCAAAGAAAAAAAGAAAAAAATGTCAGTCAAAGAATCTCATGAAATATTAATTAATGATGAGTCTGATAAATTAATAGAAGAAGATAAAATAATTAAAGCAGCAAAGATCTCAACTGAAAATAATGGAATAGTCTTTTTAGATGAAATTGATAAAATATCAGGAAGAACTGACAGAGTTGGCGGCGATGTATCAAGAGAAGGTGTCCAACGAGATTTATTACCATTGATTGAAGGCACAACCGTAAACACTAAATATGGACCAATTAAAACTGATCATATTTTATTTATTGCATCGGGAGCTTTCCAGCTTGCTAAACCTTCTGATTTACTTCCAGAATTGCAAGGAAGACTTCCTATCAGAGTAGAACTTGAGGCACTCACAAGTGAGGATTTCAAAAGAATTTTGAAAGAACCTGATTTTAGTTTGATAAAACAATACATAGCTTTACTAAAAACAGAAAATGTGGATCTTGAGTTTTCAGACGATGGAATAAATACTATTGCAAATATCGCATCAGAGGTAAATGCAACGGTAGAAAATATAGGGGCAAGAAGATTACACACTATTATTGAAAAAATTTTAGATGAAATTAGTTTTACTGCAACAGATCGGTCAGGAGAAAAAATAATTATAAATAAAGACTATATAAATAAAAATTTAGACAATTTAGTTAAAGATACTGATCTATCTAAATTTATTTTGTAGGTTTTTTTTTAAGAAATACATAAAAGGCACCAGCACCTCCGTCTTCTACACTTGCCTCTTTAATATCATTAATTAAATTCATAAGTTCTTTATTGCCATTGATATATTCTGGAACTGAATGTTTTAAAATACCGAGATCTTTAGACACATAAGGATCTTTCTCATTTTCAGAATGCAAACCTTTGCCTGTAACAATAATTAATTTATGAATACCATTCTCATAGGAGCTTTTTATGAGGTCTCGTATTTTATTGTTTGCTTCATCAAGCGAAAAACCATGTAAATCAAATGATTTTATTAATATTTTTTTTTTATGTATAAAATTTGAATCTTTATTAGGTAACTTTTCGTCACTAGATAAAAAATTTTCCCAATCTTTTTTATCTTTTTTTGAAATATTACTATTCAATTAGGTAAGTATATCTACTAGTTGCCAGTTTGGATTGTTTGTTCTTGTATCTCTTGAAAAAACCCAAGTATCATATATTTTTTTAATTTTTTCAGGATTCCCTGAAACTATTTTTTTTTCTTTATCTCTAATACAAGTAATTACCTCTCCTACAAAATCTACTGTCACTTGTAATATGCTATTTTCTTTTTTATGTTCTTTAATCTTTGCAGAATTTACACCAATAAATGTTATTTCAGCATAATGACCTTTGGAACTTCTTTCTTTAAGAGCAATATTGAATTGATCATAAATCTTGTTACTCAATAAGGATTTAGCAGTTGTAATTTTGTTATCGTTATCGCTAAAATCAGTAATAATAGTTTCATATGCAACCTTTGCCCCATTTAAAAATTCATTTTTTGCCTTCTCATCAAAATTTTGATTTTGCTTTACATTTTTTTCTAAATTAACATTTTTTAACACTTCTCGAAATTGAGGAGGAGCTTTTCCCTCAAATCCTGTTCTTTTCCCTAAAATGCCTCTTAGCCTTAGAAATATAAAACCAGCAATCATGGCTAGTAATATTATGTCAATATACTCAAAACTATAATTCATAGTTTAATTGTAATTACTCTGTTGATTAATTTCAACCAACAATTACATTAAAGACAAATGAACACACTGCTTTTATCAATTGTTTTAGTTCCAATTATAGAAATTTATCTATTTATAAAAATAGGTGGTCAAATTGGAGCTTTTAATACAATATTATTAATCTTTATGACTGCTGTTACTGGGATCATATATGCAAGATATGAAGGTTTGAATACTTTAAAATCAGGTTTTTCACAAATAGTAAAAAATCAAACACCTGCGTATGAGATAATTTCTGGTGCCGCAATAGCTTTTGGAGCCTTACTTTTAATAATTCCAGGATTTGCAACAGACATATTGGGATTTTTAGTTATTTTTCCCATTACAAGAAAATTAATTTTTGGAAAAATCACAACTAAGTTTCAAAAGGGACAACCTAAAAAAAATAAATTTATAGATGGTGAATTTGAAGATATAGACGATGACGATGAAAGAAAAATATAAAATTTTAACTCAGTACATTAAAGATATTTCTGGAGAAACACCAAATGTTGAGACCTATCTATTTGTAAAAGAAAATATTTCAAAATATCATCTAAATATAGATATAATTTCAAAAGCCCTTAAAAATAAGTTGATTGAGATAAACACTGTGCTTAAATTTGAAGATAAAGAAGCTAATGAAAAAAAATCACATTTTGAGATAGTTTACTCAACTATTATAAGTGTGGACAAAGATGTTAATGAGAAAAAAGATTTGGAAAGAATAATTCTTTGTGATGTGCAAAATATAATTTATCCCAATATTGAAAAAGCATTTTTAAATTTAATTCATGACTCTGGCTTTCCTGAAATAAAATTTGAAAAAAAAGTAGATTTTGAAGAGCTTTATAATAAAAGGTCTAATTAAAATTATTTTTTTTTAAATTTTGTTTAAGATACTTTTTATGTTTGTCAATTTCTACCTCTGTTGGAAGGATTACTTTTTTAAAATATAAAATTTTTTTATTCGACTGTACTAGATCTTGTTTTTCATTGTTTTGAAATTGAAGTTTTGGTTCTTTTTGATCTAATAAATTAACGTAGACTTTTGCTAACAAATCACAATCAATTAGTGCTGTATGCTTTGCTCTTTTTGTATTATCAATTCTATATCTTTTGCAAAGAGCATCCAAATTAACAGATGAGCCAGGAAATTTATTTCGAGCTAAAATTAATGTATCAGTAACTTTGTTTTGGATTTGTTCTTTACCAAGAATTTTCATTTCATTATTTAAATGGGATAAATCAAATTCAGCGTTATGAATAACTAACTTTTTATTTTTTATAAAATTTAAAAATTCATCCACAACTTCGTTAAATTTTTTTTGTTTAGATAAGAATTCATCTGTATATCCGTGAACCTCGAAAGCTTTTTCAGAGACTTTTCTTTCTGGATTTAGATAACAATGAAACTTGTTTTGAGTCGGGATTAAATTTTCTAATTCTATACAACCAATCTCTACAATTCTGTGTCCCTCTTTTGTAGAAAGGCCTGTTGTTTCAGTATCTAATATAATTTCTTTCATTATAATAATTTTTTTAAAATTGCATTTATATCTTTTTTTACACTTTTATCGGTAAAATTATTTTTTATAGTAAAGTGCGATTTTTTTTTTTTGTAAACAAGCGATAGTTGAATTTTTCTAAATTTATTTATAATTTTTTTATTAAAACCTTTTCTTTGTTTCAATCTTTTGAAAATATCAATTCTTTTAGCTTGAATAAATATTAAAATATCATTTCGAGAATTAATTTTGTTCTCCAAAAGAAGAGGTATGTCTAAAATTACGATTTTTTTATTTTTGTTTTTATTTATAAAAAAATACATTTTTTTTCTAACTTCCACATGCACTATTTTGATAATCTTTTTTAAGTTTGTTTTATTGCCCAATATCGCTTCTATAATTTCATTTTTATTTATTGGAAAAGATTTAATATACTTAGGTAAAATTTTTTTTAATTTGATAAAAATTTTTTTATTACTTTTGTATAATTTTCCAACTTCTTTATCAGCGTTAAAAACTGGATATCCGAAACATCGAGCAATATAACTTTTTCCTGATCCAATATCCCCTAAAATTCCAATTCTAATCATCAATCTAATAATTTAATTACTTCATCATCAATTTTAGGGCTAACACCTGTCCACATTTTAAAAGCTAAATGTGCTTGCCATAAAAACATCATTTTACCGTTCATTGTTTTGTTTCCTCTAATTTTTGCCTCCTTAAGGAAATTTGTTTCTTTAGGATTATAAATTAGATCGTAGAACAACACTTCTTTTTTATTGTCATAATCACTAAAATCAAAATTAATTTTTTCATCTTTTGTTAAACCGATGCTGGTTGTGTTAATGACCAAATCGCATAATTCACATTTTTTCTCCCAGTCAATAATTTCTATTGTATTTTCTTTCATTTGAAAAATACCAAGTGATACATCCCAAAATTTTTTTAGCTCTTCTGCTTTTTCTCGAGTTCTATTGCTCAAATAAATTTTATCAGCTCCATTAACTTTAATGAAACTTGACAAAATAGAAGGGGTAACTCCTCCTGCACCGATTATTAAAATTTTTTTATTTTTTGAAACCCATTTATTTTCTTCTAAACTAATCTCAAAACCTTGTTGATCAGTGTTATATCCAACAATTTTATTATTTTCTTTTACTAATGTGTTTACAGATTTAGTAAATTGAGCATCGTGGGGAGCAGAGTCTATATAATTAAGTATTTCTCTTTTAAAAGGAACTGTTACGTTAACACCTTTTATTTCTTCCCTCTTAATTCGTTCAACTATTTTTTTTAAATCTTCCTTATCTACTTTTTGTTTTTCATAAATAGAGTCAAAAAATCTGTATTTTTTAAACCAATAATTATGTAAAAGTGGAGATAAAGAATGGTCTATCGGATTGCCAATTACTAGATATTTATTCATAGTTTTTTAGATAATCCTTAATTTTGTCAATAGGAAGGCCCATTATAGTATTTTCGTCTCCTTTTATATCTGAAAATAATTTTCTTCCCTCACCTTCTATTTGATAAACATTATAAGAATATAAAGACTCATCTGATATTTTAGATAAATAACTTTTAAGATCTTTATCATCAAAATTTTTCATTGTTAAGATGGCTTTTTCAGTGCAATTCCAAATCATAGAACCATTTTTACAAATACAAACTGAACTAACTAAACTATGTTTTTTTCCATTTAATTTTTTTAAGATATCAAATGCCTGATCTCTATTCTCAGGCTTAGAAATTAATTCTCCTTCAAGATCAATTACACTGTCGGCCCCTAAAACTAAAGCATCAAAATTTTTTTGGCTTACTTTACAAGCTTTTATTTCAGCAAGGTTTTTTGAAATAATTTCAGGCGAAATTTTTTCTTTTAGCAAACTTTGCTTAATTGGATCCTCATCGACAGTTGATGGTTGGACTTGAACAAGAATTTCATACTTATCTAATATTTCTTTTCTTACTTTGCTTTTTGACGCAAGTATCAATTTAACCATTTTGTTTGTAAATTTCGTAAATTTTAATTACAGATGCTGCTGTTTCTTCTACAGATTTTCTAGTTACATCGATCATAGGCCATTTATATTTTTTAAAAGTGTTTTTTGCATTGTCTACTTCTTTTTTAATTTTATCTAAATTTGTATAAGATTTGTTTTCAGTCTCTTTTAAGGAATTCATTCTATTTTTTCGAATATCTACCAATCTCTCTGGTTCTGTATTTAATCCAACAACACAAGAAATCTTGGGGTTTTCTTTTAAGATTTGAGGAATAGAATTTTCATTAATTAAGGGAATGTTTGAAGTTTTAAAACCTTTATTAGCTAAGTAAATTGCTGTGGGTGTTTTGCTTGTTCTGCTAACTCCTAATAAAATTATATCTGATTTTTTTAATTCTTTAACCAGATTTCCATCATCATGATTCATTGTAAATTGTATAGCTTCAATTCTTTTATAATATTCATCATTTAACGCATATTGTCCGCTAGGTAAATGAGAGGCCTTTTGATTAAGAAGTTTTGAGAAACTTAAAATTAAATCCCCCAGGACCCCAAAGCACGGTATTTTTTTTTCGTCACTACTATTTGCTAAATGCTTAGCAAGGCTGCTATCTACTATTGAGTATAAAATTATAGCATTTGTTTGTTTATCAGCCTCAGACAAGATTCTTGTAATTTGATTATCTGTTCGGGTAAAAGAATACGTGTGAATTTTATATTTAATATTTTTAAATTGGGCTTTAATGGCAATAAAAATTCTATCTAATGTTTCTCCAGTAGAATCAGAAATTAGATAAATTTGATATGTATTGCTCATGTAATAAGTGTTAATAACTCTTTATTGTTTAAATCATATTTTACAACTTTAACATTTTTAAATTTACCTTGTAAAACAAGGATTTTATTAACATTATCAAACATATGTATAGAATTTTAGAAAAATTTAACGTTTTATGAATAAGCTTCAATTTTTATCATATATTTTAGAAAGATTTATGCTCTAATTGTTTAGAAACTGTTTATAAAATGTTTACAAAATTTAATCACCATTATTCACAGGATATACTAACATTACAATTAAATATATTTAATTATTAATATGTCACCAATAAACAAAGTAATTATAAATAAAAAAACTGATGTTAATCCTATTTTGATAATGAGACAAGCTGGTAGGTATTTACCTGAATTTAGAGAGATCAGGAAAAAAAATACAGATTTTATTAAGTTGTGTTTAAATAAAAATTTATCAAGCGAAATAACACTTCAACCGTTAAAAAGATTTGATTTAGATGCTGCTATTATTTTTTCTGACATTTTAATGCTTCCCTATGGATTAAATCAAAACGTTCAATTTAAAAAAAATTTTGGCCCGTTGTTAGGTGACTTAGATGTTGAAAAAATTTTAAATTTGAATGAACAAAGTTTTACCAAGAAAATTAAACCAGTTTATGAAGCAATTAATATAGTTAATAAAGACAAACTAACAACAGATAAAAGTACTATTGGTTTTGTTGGCGCTCCATGGACGTTGTTAGTTTATATGATTAACAAACAATCACCAAAATTAAAATTAATCGATAATTTTTTTGAAGATGATTCATTAATAAAAATATTATTAGAAACTTTAGAAAAATTTTTAAAAATCCATATAAAAAACCAAATAAATAGCGGAGCAGAAGTAATACAAATTTTTGATAGTTGGGCTGGTTTATTGGATGATAGAAATTTACAAAATTTTGTTTATAAACCCACTTTAGATTTAGTAGAATATATTAAATCATTAAATGTTCCCGCAATATGTTTCCCACGTGGAATAAAAGATTACAAAAAATATTGTGAAATTGTAAAGCCAGATGTCATTTGCATAGATTATGAGGTAGATCCCATATTTATAGAAAAAAATATCAAAATCCCAGTTCAGGGTGGAATGGACCCCAAAATTTTATTAACTAATAAAGAAACTTTAAAAAAAGAAGCAACAAAATATTTAAACATATTTAGAAATCATCCGTATATATTTAATCTAGGTCATGGAGTTTTGCCCGAAACAGATCCTAATATGATGGACTACTTGGTCAAAATGGTAAAAGATTATTAAATGAAAAATATTGCAAATCATCCGGAAATAAACTTTGGAAAAACAGGTGTTTTAATTATTAATTTAGGAACACCCGACTCAACAAGCTGGTTCGATATAAGGAAATATTTAAAAGAATTTTTATCTGATAGAAGGGTAATTGAAGTGAACCCTGTACTCTGGCAAATTATTTTAAATGTTTTTATTTTAAATTTAAGACCATCCAAGACAGCTAAGGCTTATAAAGAAATATGGATGAAAGACGAGAATATTTCTCCACTTTTATATTATACAAAAAAACAAGCTGAAAAAATATCCGCCTCCTTATCGAAAGAAGACTTAATAATTGATTTTGCAATGAGATATGGGAATCCAAGCATTAAAAGTAAAATTAAACAATTACATGATATGGGGTGTGAAAATTTGATTATTTTACCATTATACCCTCAGTATGCTGCTGCGACTACAGCAACTGTCTGCGATGAAGTTTATAGAACGTTAATGAAAATGAGATGGCAACCATCCTTAAAAATAATACCACATTATGAATCTGATCCTCTTTATATTGGGGCTTTAGTAAATTCTATAAATAAAAAAATTAAAGAAATTAACTGGAAGCCAGATCTCATTTTAGCTTCATATCACGGGATTCCAAAAAAATACTTTGACAAAGGAGATCCCTATCACTGTTATTGTTATAAAACATCTAGACTAATCTCAGAAAAATTTAATTCAGTGGAGATAAAAACAACGTTCCAATCTAGATTTGGTCCACAGGAGTGGTTGCAACCTTATACTGATAAGACCCTAGAAAGTTTACCTAAAGAAGGTAAAAAAAATATTCTTGCTATCTGTCCTGGATTTTCTTCAGATTGTGTAGAAACATTAGAAGAAATCTTAATTCAAGGAAAGGAAAGCTTTATTAATTCTGGAGGAGAAAATTTTGATATGATACCCTGTTTAAATGATAATGATGATCACATCTCATTATTAAAATCTTTAATACAAAGAAGCATTTAGTCAATGAACACATATTTACTTTATAAATCTTTACATTTGATTTCGGTTATTTCGTGGATGGCAGGTTTACTTTATCTTCCAAGAATTTTTGTTTATCATGCCGATAATGCCCTTGAAGTTAAAACATCAGAAATATTCAAAGTAATGGAAAAAAAGCTTTTCTATTATATTATGACTCCAGCAATGCTACTTTCCTGGTTGTTTGGGTTATTATTAATTCATAGCATTGGTTTTCAACAATTAGGACAAACCTGGATGCTTTTAAAATTGGTGTTTGTAATTATATTAACTGTATACCATTTTTATTTAGGTAGTATTCTTAATCAATTTAAATTAGACACCAACAAACGTTCCCATAAATTTTATCGATTTATCAATGAAATACCTACTATTTTGCTAATTTTGATAGTATTTGTTGTTATTTTTAAGCCTCTCTAGGCTTGAATAATTTTAAATAGTATATATATTTATTTTACTTATTAAGTCCTTAATAATTTTAAATCATGAACATTCAAGAACTAAAACTCAAATCATCCGAACAACTTATTACTCAAGCAGAAGAGCTAGGAATTGAAAATGCTAGCACTTTAAGAAAACAAGAAATTCTTTTTGCTATTTTAAAGAAGGTTGCGGAAAAAGAGGAAATAACAGGAGCTGGTGTTTTACAATTATTACAAGATGGATTTGGTTTCCTAAGAGCCATGGAATCAAACTATCTTCCAGGACCAGATGATATTTATGTTAGTCCAAGTCAAATAAGAAAATTTGGTTTAAGAACAGGAGATACAGTAGAAGGACCGGTTAGGGCCCCAAAAGAAGGTGAAAGATATTTTGCTTTACTTCAAGTGAGTAAAATTAATTTTGAAGAGCCTGAAAAATCACGTCATAAAATTGCATTTGATAACCTAACTCCACTTTATCCAGATAAACAGCTTGTTATGGAGGTAGAAACAATTAAAACTGAAAAAAAGCAAGACCTAACACCAAGATTAATCGACCTGGTGAGTCCTATAGGGAAAGGACAAAGATCAATTATTATTTCACCACCAAAAGCAGGGAAAACTATGATTTTGCAAAGTATTGCAAATTCAATAGCAAAGAATTATCCAGAGTGTTACCTAATTGTATTATTAATTGATGAAAGGCCTGAGGAAGTAACTGACATGCAAAGAACAGTAAAAGGAGAAGTGATCAGCTCTACTTTTGATGAACCAGCTCAACGCCATGTTGCAGTAGCTGAAATGGTAATTGAGAAAGCAAAAAGATTAACAGAGCACAAAAAAGATGTAGTTATACTCTTAGACTCAATTACAAGACTGGGAAGAGCTTATAATGCTGTAATTCCTAGCTCTGGTAAAGTTTTAACCGGAGGTGTTGATGCTAATGCACTTCAAAGACCGAAAAGATTTTTTGGAGCTGCAAGAAATATTGAAGAAGGTGGATCATTAACAATTATTTCAACAGCATTAATTGACACTGGAAGCCGAATGGATGAAGTTATTTTTGAGGAATTTAAAGGAACAGGTAACAGCGAAACTGTTTTAGATAGAAAAATAGCCGATAAAAGAATATACCCAGCAATTGATATTACTAAGTCAGGTACAAGAAGAGAAGAATTGTTATTTGATAAAAATGACCTTCAAAAGATGAATGTTTTAAGAAGAATAATTGCTCCAATGGGAACGATGGATGCTATAGAATTTATAAGTTCAAAATTAAAAGATACAAAAAATAATTCAGAGTTCTTTAATTCCATGAACAAACCAGCTTAATTATAAATAACCGATTTCTTTCATTTCATGTTTAAACGTATTTTCAAGTTCATCTAAAATTTTTTTGTCCACATTATTTTTCCAATCACCAACAATACCTTTTCTAAAAAAAGGAGCGTTGCCTGTTGCTTGATCAAAACCATATAACTCTTCATTTTTTTTCAGTTTTTCAAATTTTGTATCTTCAATTGAAGATAGGAAGCCTGCTTCATTAATTTTAATGTTACACAGCTTTTTGAGATATTCTAAAATTTTTTTGAATTCTTTATTTGGATTTATTATTAAATCTTCATATTTGATATATATAAATTCATTTCCAATTCTTGATTTCCATGAATTGTAATGATCTGACCATCTACCCATAATAGATACTTTGAACAATTTTTTTTTATGTAATTTCATTTCACTTGCATGTGGGTCCATCATGATTTTAAGGGTTTCTGCATGGCTTAATCCAAGATGTGAAGCATAAGATACTAGAATATCTCTAGGATCTCTCACTAAGTAAATCCCCCCTAAAGTGTTGTTTTTATCAGTAAATTTGAAGCGCCCTATTGTACATAAAGCATTGTGAGTTTTAAGAATATTATATTTTGAATTTAAATTTTGCTTAGACTGTAAATTTGACCAATTTTCAATTATGTTTTCAAATTTATTATAATCAATATTTAAATTTTTGAATTGTGTAAAATCAGGAAAACCACTCATATGAAAATTATGTTCAATATTCTTAAGATATTTTTCTAAAAAAAGTCTTACCCATGTGCTTCCAGATTTAGGGTAAGATGAAATCCAAATTATCATTTTTTATAATTTAATTCTGTCATTTCTCTAGCAAATTTTTCTTCAATTTTAAAAGAAATTTCTTTAGGTAAAATTTGACTCCATTCATTAACCTCTCCCTGATTAAAAAAATTTACACTTCTATCTTGTTTTTCTGAGAAACCATTTTTACGCTCAAGATTTTTTAAATTGTCAAAACTTGTTTCTTTAATTGTATTTTTAAGTCTATTTTTGTCTATTTTGATATTTTTTTCATTGTTTATTTTTTTTAAAAAATTAAAAATTCTAATAAATTCCTTAGCAGTATCGTTTAATAAATCTTCATATTTAATTAAACAAATTGGTATATCAGAATTATTATGAACCCATGAATTATAATGTTTTCCCCATGAACTTATAACCTCAGTACCTTTTATTCCAAATCTCTCAAAAGTTGATTTGTTTGATAAAAGATATCCTTTTTCATCAAACATATTTTCGGCTATATCTTCGTAAGTTTTTTTTTCGAAATTTTTATATGAAGAAATTACATTTCTTGGGTCTCTAACTACATATATACATCCTGCACTAACCTCTTTATTTGTAAATTCATTTCCATTTATTTTAATACAAGCGTTATGTGTTTTAAAAAGTAAATTTCTTTTAAATTTTTGGTTTATAAACTTTTGAGAGGGTAGCCAATTTTTTATTATATCTTCACTTGATTTTAACAGTGTTTTTTTACTAATAAAATCACTAACATTAAAGTTAGGAATATGTTTTAAAATATCAAACGAAAACTTTTCACTTTTTGAAAAAAAATAATGAGCGATTAATGCTCTTACCCAAGTATTTCCAGATTTAGGGTATGAAGCAATCCAAATAATCATAATTAATTAATTATAGGCATAAAATAATTTCACGATATACTAATTTAATGACAATATATGCACTTTCATCAGGACCAGGTGTTTCTGGTGTTGCGATAATTAGAATTTCAGGTAAAGAAACCCAGAATGTAATAAAACTACTTACCGGTAAGAGCATACCCCCAGCTAGAATGGCTACTCTTCGGAAAGTGAACTATATCAACACTTCTGAGTTAATAGATGAGGGAATAATTATATGGTTTCCTGGTCCTAATAGCTACACAGGAGAAGATATGGCTGAAATTCATGTACATGGTGGTAAAGCTGTAGTTTTT
>MDTB01077473.1_pt1 | contig 13320 bp, 7 predicted proteins | sample 811161 | NCBI WGS metagenome assembly MDTB01 (sample SAMN05326650, study PRJNA326480) | marine metagenome | isolation source: seawater | place: Mediterranean Sea | collected 2009 | reverse complement strand
TGTTAGCAGGACCATTTTCTTCTTCAGAGGGAGTGTTAGTAGCACCATTTTCTTCTTCAGGGGGAGTGTTAGCAGGACCATTTTCTTCTTCAGAGGGAGTGTTAGTAGCACCATTTTCTTCTTCAGGGGGAGTGTTAGTAGGACCATTTTCTTCTTCAGGGGGGACGTTAGCAGTAGTGTTTTCTTCATCTTCAGAATCATCTTCAGATTCACCTTCAGTTTTGCCATCAGATTCACCTTCAGTTTCGCCATCAGATTCACCTTCAGATTCACCTTCAGATTCATCTCCAGTTTCTCCTTCAGATTCATCTCCAGTTTCTCCTTCAGAATCATCTTCAGATGATTCATCATCTGCTAAAGTATTTGTATTTTTGTTTGAACCACCTTTTTGTTCATTAAGTAAAAGTGAACCTTGGTTTGACGCAGTTTTACTTACTCCTAAACCTATTGTATTAATTAAACTATTAATTTTTGAATTAATTTTTGTCATTAAATTGCCTCCCATTTGATCTGGATTTTGTGTAACAGGTTGGTTTCCATTAGCCTGTGGGGCACCAGGGACCGCACCATTAGTAGCAGCACCATTAACAGCAGGTGGAGGAGCAACACCATTAGCAGAAGGTGGAGGAGCAACACCATTAGCAGCGCCAGGTGGAGGAGTAGCACCTAATTGGTTTCCATTAGCGCCTGCTGGAGGAACCTCATTAGCAGCACCAGGTTGAGGAGCAGCACCTAATTGGTTTCCATTAGTGCTTGGTGGAGGAACCCCATTAGTAGCACCTGGTTGTGTTACATTAGCGCCTGTTGGAGGAACCCCATTAGCGCCTGGAGGAGGAACCGCACCGTTAGCGCCTGGAGGAACACCATTAGCGCCTGTTGGTGGAACCCCATTAGCACCAGGAGTTTCCCCAAAAGGATTGGTATTGGCACCTTCTCCGCCTCCTAAAGCATTATTTGCCGGTGGTTGTCCAAATGTATTTGCTTCAGGTTGACCCCCTAAAGCATTATTTGTCTGTGGTTGTCCAAATGTATTTGCTTCAGGTTGATCTCCTAAAGCATTATTTGCTTGTGGTTGCCCAAATGTATTAGTATTTGATTCTGAGGATAATCCATTACCAAATGAATTATTAGTGCTTGACATATTATTTTGATCACCTAAACCAGATGGTTGTATTGGCATCAATAAACTATCATCTTCAGGTTCATTTCCCATACCCCCTTGTAAATTATTTAATTGGTCTTCACATAAATCAAATCTTGATAAAAGTTTTTCTTCTCCAGATTCGGATGATTCAAAGAAATATAATTTTTGTTCATTTCCTACAAGAACAAGATTTCCTGGAATTCTATTTTTATTTTCTGAATTCAAAACAACTTCACTATCTTCAGTTTCTTTCTTTTCTTCAAAAAAAAGTTTAGTTGCTTTAGGGAGAATAAAACCCTTTAATCCCTTTTTCTCACCAAAACCAATTTCTTTAACAAACCCTCCATATGATTTTCCATCATTCCCTTTATACCATTGGTAAGAAGTTGTTACTGGTTGTTCAGTGGAAACGTTTACCAAATTTCTTATTACCAACTCACTATTAGATTCGAGAAAATTTAAGTCAATGCTACAATTACTCATTTATAATATAAATAGATATAATTTTAAAAAATTTACTAATAAACTTAATTTAATATACAGACTAACAAGAATTAAATGTGATATATATTTAATGGAAATAGATAATAATTTTTATGATGAAGCATCGGAAGATTTTAATAGTAATGAAAAAAATAAATTAGCAAGGAACGCTGTAACTACTACAAACTTAGAGGATATAATTGTTAATAGAGAATTAATACAAAAACATAATCGTATATTTTCAAATTATATAAAAATTAAAACACAACCTTCAAATCAACGGAGGTCGGGAAGATGTTGGTTATTTGCTCTTTGTAATATGCTTCGTTTAAAAATGATAAAGGCATACAAATTACCAGAACCGTCAGATTTTGAATTTAGTCAATCATATCTATTCTTTTATGATATTATTGAAAAATCTAATTTTTTTCTTAATCAGATATGTAAATTTAGTGATGAAGAAGTTAATTCAAGAATGAACAATATATTACTTAGTGACCCTGTAAGTGATGGAGGTAATTGGAACATGATTTTAAATTTAATAAATAAATATGGAATAGTTCCTAAAACTAGTTTCGATGAGTCTTTTACATCAGAAAATACTTATAATTTAAATTTTTTCTTATGTAACAAATTACGAGACTATGCGTTTGCCTTGAGAAATATGACTCCTAAAGAACGTCCACGATTTATTGAAAAATGTATGAAAGAAGTTTATAAGATTGCTGTTATATTTATGGGAGAACCTCCTAAGAAAATAACATGGCAATTTATTAGTAAAAATAAGTTTTATATTACAAAGTCGGTTACTCCTCTTGAATTTTACAAAAAATTTGTGCCTGTAAATTTAAATGATTATGTTCTTTTAGCAGATAACCCAATGGAAAAGTATTATACAAATTTTACTGTTAACGATTTTAATAACATGAAAAATGGGTTAGAAATTAATTATGTAAATGTGCCATGCGATGAAATAAAACATTCAGTACAAATGGCATTAGATAACGAAGAATCTCTATGGTTTGGATGCGATGTAGGAAAATATCTTGAAAAATCAAAAGGAATTCTTGATATTGATATGATTAATTATAAAAATGTATTTGATACAGATATATCATTAAATAAAAAGTATAGATTATTGTATCTAACTAGTGATATAACACACGCTATGCTTTTAAGAGGATACGATAATCAAGTTTCTCATGTTGGATGTTCAAAACCAAGAGAAAAAACTCAAAAAAAGAAAAAATCAAGCAAGTCTAAAAAATCTAAACAACGTGGGGGTGCCAAGAAAAAAGTAAAAGTTAAGAAAACCACTAAAATTCCTTGTCAAGTAAAATCAAATAATCCTGTAAGCAAATACTTAGTTGAAAACTCATGGGGTAAAGGTGATTATGATGAAAATATAGTTATGACCGATAAATATTTTAATGAATATTGCTATATTGTCGCCGTTCCCAAAAAATTTGTTTCTAAAAAAATATTAGGTATTTCAAATAAGAAACCAAAACGTCTTAATTTGTGGGATCCTTTTGGATATCTTCTATTTTAAATTATTCATCATTTATATTAATTATACTCTATATTAGCTAACTCAGGGACTAATTCTTTTATTATATATTCATTTATATCTTTTTTGTTTCTTTTATTACCAAATAAAAATGAATGTGATATAAGAAACTCTGAAACTGGAAAGGAGAATCTATCGATTTCACTTATCATATCATAACTCTGCTGAATTGAACTAGACCATGAACCAACTCTTATTTCTAAAAATTTACGATTTTTCAAAGTCATCATTTTTTCAGGGTGCTGTTCTACCCATTGTTTATACTCTTTGTATAAATTATGATTTATATCTTTACAACCAGGATCATATTGTACTGATGTCCATCCAGGTCCGTTCCCCATAATTACACAATCTCCTTTTTTCATAAATTTATAAAATGCATCTTTTTTTAATATTTCCGTATCCTTTTCACGGAGTTCATTTTCTATTATATTATTCCATAATTCTTTTTTTGAATGTAAATTACTTAGTGAATTTAGATCTATAAGAGTATGCTGTAAATTAAATTTCTTACAAATGTTTTTGGCTATATCAGAGTCTTTTTTGTTTATATTTAGTGTAACAATTTTTACAGGGATATTGGCATATAAGAAAAATGCCAAAATTAACCGTGAATCTCTTCCTCCCGTTAGAGCTAAATAAATATTATTATTTTGTTTTGTATAATGTTCATTTAGTTGTTTAATAGTATTTACACTATGGTCAATATATAATTTTAAAAAATTATCATAAGTCATAGATTTATTTAGATATTTTTCATTAATAATTGGTTTATGATTTATATTTCCAAAAATATCTACTTTTTGACTAGTATATGGTTTATAAACATTAGCAAAAGTTGATTTTCCAGGTGGACAAAATTTATCACCTCCCCCAAAAGGTTGATATTTTCCTAGATCAAAATTAAAAATTTTTTTGTATATTAAAGCGTTATTTGTTATAATTACTTCGTTATTATGTTTAAATAGATACAAACCATACAATCCAACACAATCTCTATAAATCTTGTTTTCATAAATAATAATATAATTTCCAATTAATGTAGTAATATAATAATTTATTTGCTCGTGACTTGTATTTTGAAATTCATTTTCTATAGATTTCTTTGAAGGGTCGCTCTGTATACAAAATCCTACAATAACTACTTGATTAGGTTTATTTTTATTAAAAACCTTTAAATTATCTAATTTATCAAAAAAAATAGAGCGATTTTTACTAATTTGTATTGAATTTAAATCCAAACCAATACTGTTTATGGTTTTATTATCGCAAATTATTATTTGATTTTTAAATAAATTTTTTGATGTCAAACTTGTTGAAAATGTTTCTTTATAAATATAATTTTTGTTATAAAACATTATCAAAAGTAGTATTAAAAAAAATAATATTACTATAACTACTGTTTTTATCATATACAATAAATTTATAAAATTAAAATTGAAATAAATATTAATATAACGGTAATCTAAATAATTTATTGTATAAAGCATATAAACACAACCATATATATTATTATAGTTTTATATAAATGCTTAAACAATCAAACGGTAAACTTTTGGAAGTTGGTATTGATGAAGCAGGGCGTGGATGTTTAGCCGGTCCTGTAGTTGCTGGAGCGGTAATAATGCCAATTATTGATTTTGATGAAGACCCGGAAGAAAGTGAATATGACCTTTATACTTTAAAACTTATAAAAGATTCTAAAAAAATGTCAAAGAAAAATAGAGATATATGTAGACAGTATATTGAAGAGATTGCTATTGATTATGGTGTTGGAACGTGTAGTAATAATGAAGTAGACACAATGAATATTCTTAATGCCACACACAAAGCAATGCATCGCGCTCTAAATAATTTAACCTTAACACCTGATATGATAATGGTTGATGGTAATGGATTTACCGATTATTATAATGACGAAGACGAACTAGTTGATTATAGATGTGTAATTGGGGGCGATAACGAGTATTTTAATATAGCGTGTGCTAGTGTATTGGCAAAAGAACACCATGATAAAGTTATTCGAGAATACATTGAAAAACAACCTGAACTAGACGAACGATATCATTGGGGTAGTAATGTATGTTATGGAACACAAAATCATCGTGATGGTATAGAAAAGTGGGGATTATCAAAATATCATAGAAAAAGTTTTGGAATATGTAAAGGACTACCAGTTAACTGTTAAAATGCGTATTTTCTAAATATTTTTCAAAATTCAAGTTTAAAGATTCTTTTATTTTAATATTATATAATGAACATTTGCGATTTACAAACTGGAGATATCATTTTGATTAGTAATTATGAAAAAGGTATATTTAATCTTTTTTTAGATATGATTAGGTATGGATCACATAGTGACTACGTTCATATAGGAGTTATTGTTAAAAATCCCCAATTTGGTGAAAAACCACTTGAAGGAACATATATTTGGGAATCAAGTTATGAAGGAACACCCGATCCTCAGGATGGTAATGTAAAATTAGGTGTTCAGTTGACAGATATTGAAACCTTTATGAAAAACTACAATAATGCCAAAATGTTTATTCGTAAATTTAATGATTATTCACTTTTTACTGAAGAAAACTTAGCCAAAGTTCATAAAGTAGTATATGATAAACCATACGATATTAATCCACGTGATTGGATAAGTGCCCTTTTTAGAAGAAATAGTCATCCACAACAAACCGATTCATTTTGGTGTAGTGCTTTTGTTGGATATTTATTAACAAAAATTGGAATTCTTAACTCTGAAACTGATTGGACTATTTTAAGACCCAGTGACTTTGCCCTTGATGGCGAACATTTAAACTGGACTTCTAATATTAAACTACAACCCCGAGAGTATCAATTACTTACATATGATAAACCTCCAAGCGAATAAACTTAATTAACATAATTTATTTGATATTATTTTAATTTATAAATTCATAGATTTATCTAAAACTACTTAAAAATACATTCATTAATTTTCTTAAAATGACACTTTATACGTTTGAATATATATGGTTAGATTCTAACACTAATCCTAGGAGTAAAACTAAGGTAATGAAATTAGATTTAAAACCAAGTAATGTTTCCAAACTGCCAGTTTGGAATTACGATGGTTCTTCTACTGGACAGGCGGTAACAGAGAAAAGTGAAGTTGAGATAAGACCTGTAAAAATGATAAGAGATCCCTTTAGAGCAAATGATACTTCATACCTCGTATTATGCGAAACTTACAATATAGATGGTACACCACATCGAGATAATACGCGAAGTCAGGCGGTAACAATTTTCAATATGAATTCTGAACACAAAGAACCTATGTTTGGATTAGAACAGGAATTTTTTATTTCTCGGCAAATAGTTGGAGGGTTAGTGCCTGTAGCATTTCCGGATAATCAGAATGTACCAAGACCTCAGGGAGACTATTATTGTGGTGTAGGAGGGGGAAATATTTATGGACGCAAATATGTCGAAGAAATTCTTAATAAACTAGTTTTATGTAATTTACCTATTACTGGAATGAATGCTGAAGTTGCCCCCGGACAGTGGGAGTTTCAGGTTTGCTCAACTGGAGTAGATGCTGCCGATTCACTTATTCTTTTAAGATATATTGTTAATCGCGTTTTAGAAAAAGACTTTTTACAGATGGATATAACTGCTAAACCTATAACTGGAGATTGGAATGGGTCAGGTTGTCATATTAATTATAGTACAGACCTAATGCGAAATGACGGTGGATATAAATATATTGAAAGTGCGTTAAAAAATTTAGAACCAGCACACGCTTTACACATTAAACACTATGGCGATGATAATTCATTAAGATTAACTGGTCTTCATGAAACGTCATCAATGGATAAATTCTCTTATAGTGTTGGAGGAAGAAATACTAGTATCAGAATCCCTTATGCAACACATGAAACGAAACGCGGATATTTTGAGGATAGACGCCCATCATCTTCACTAGATCCCTATAAATCTACTGCTTTATTACACGCAACATCTGTTGGTTTGAACCAAGATTTTTGGAAATAATATTTATCGTGTATTTAGTATTAATCTATTATCGTGTATTTAGTATTAAACTATTATCGTTTATTTAGTATTAAACTATTATCGTGTATTCAGTATTAAACTATTATCGTGTATTTAGTGTTAACTTATCATAATAACCTATAAATTTGTATATCTTTAATTAAATTAATCAATCTTAGATTTATTTATTTGTATATTTTAATTGATAATGCCAGAACCTAATTCAGTACCAGCATTTTTGACTATGTTTGAACCTCCACCTGAAAAAACGGCAGCGCAAGTATCTGTTGAAAGAGTCTTGTCGGAAACCGAAGGAAGTGAGAAAACAGTAAAAGCGTCTTCGGCAAATATTACTGTATCTCCAAAAAAATATGTAAACCGCTCAGCGTCAGCTTCAAATAATTTTTCTGCGTCTCCAAGAAGTGCCAAAAAGAGATTTGCTGATCCTCCCGTAAAATCATCTAAGATGGGAACACTTAAAAGACTAACTAAAAAATATAGTCAGAGTTGTAAAAAAGATAATCTTTTACATCTTCTAAATTGGAAAACCGACTCTTGGAATTATGAAAAAGGATTGAATGGTGATATATATGATATTGATAAAATTCTAAGTAAAATTGTTTTACCAGATGAAATTAGTGTTTTAGATAAACATAGTATATTTGACAAAAACTTTCCAGAGGTTATTCACGACAATTTTACAAAAAGTGTATACGATTTTAAATTTGATTTAAAAGACAGTGTGTTTAAAGCACCTCCTGAACTAAAATCAGAAGTTTTAACTGAAGGAAATACAGTTCAGTTATGGAAATTGATTAATGAAAAAGGTAATACATGGCATGTCTGTTGTGTTATATGGCATGAAGGAGAACCTTACTCATTTGGATTTGATGGAAATCGTGTTCCTGCTGGAGAAGAACATGCTGAATTAGCAGTGAAATCACCTTCTGGATATTTAGAAATTGCCTTATTAAGACAAAAACTTAAAAATCCAAACCTTAATTACGGTAGAAGTTTAAAAAAAAATCCTAAGTTTGTGGAACTTTTGGCAACAGGTGTTTTAGATAACCATATGATTACACAACTCACAAATATATTTACAAATTCGTCAAATAAGTTTGAAATATCATCTTATAATTCTATTTTTCACGGTTTTGAGGAAATAGATAGAGAAACTAAAGAGGAATATAAAAAGCATTTACAAGAATTAGATGAAGCATATAGAAAATGGTTTTTACATCTTGAAGAGAAGAGTGAGTTAAAAAAAAAATCAAAAAAACCTAAACATAAGGCACCTGAAGGTTATAGTTATAATGCCACAAGAACACTTCCTATAGTAATGGAACATTGGAAATTTAAACCATTTCAGTTACAGTTTATTGAACTAGTTACATCATTTAGAGACTATAAATATTGTAGACACGATCCAGATAGAAAAAGTAATAAAAAAAATTGTATGGGTGCCCTTGACTCCTTATTTCAAGACCTTTTTTCGTGTCGTTTATTTGGGGGATATATTATTCCTAAATTATGTGGTCCTAAAAAGAAATGCTTTACATATAAGGGTGAAGACCCCTCTATACCTGATGCTAACACTAATTTAGAATCAACTGTTGTAAGAAATAATGACGGAAAACTAGCTGAAGTTCCAAATTCAGTGCGAAAAATAATAAAGTCAAAAAAGATAGGTCAACGAGGGAATAATACTAGCACACACAATGGATCTAGATATCGCACCACAGTTTTAGGTAGAAAAAAGAGAAAGAATGGTAAGAAGGGTTCTAAATCTAAATAACTTATTTTAAAATTGACTTAAGTTTTTATCTTTATTTTTAGTTAATTTCTATTATTAAAATGACTGACGCAAATCAATCATCACAATCTCCCTTTCTTCGTGTTCTTGACCGTCCTTACGATGAAGCACAAGATGGTCTTTTCTCATCAGAACCACACGATTTTGGATTCGAACTTGATTCATTTCAAAAACACGCTATTTCCGCTATTAAACGTGAGGAAAATGTTCTTGTAACTGCGCACACTGGTTCGGGTAAAACCGTTCCAGCAATATTTGGTATCGCAGACTCACTCGCTAAAAACAGAAAGGTTATTTACACCTCACCTATCAAATCACTTTCCAATCAAAAACTATTTGAACTTAAACGGAAATTTCCCGATGTAGGAATCCTCACTGGAGATATCAAATTCAATCCTGATGCCCAGTGTGTCATTATGACTACAGAAATCCTTCGTAATATCCTTTATCAACAGGAATCGCAACATGTTGATATTACAGAAGTTGACAAAGTTATCTTTGATGAAGTTCACTATATTAATGACCCTGACCGAGGACGTGTTTGGGAAGAGTGTATTATTCTTATGCCAAAGACCATTACAATGATTATGCTTTCGGCGACAATTGACCGCGCAGATGAGTTTGCCAGTTGGATTGGAAATACCAAGGGTAAAATTACCAATTTGATTCCTACAAAGAAGCGGGTTGTTCCTCTCGAACACTATTTCTTCCTTCCAGAAGCATATACAGAAGTAGGTAACGAAATGATTAAGGTTGTAGATTCTAAAGGATCATTCCAAAACTATAATCATATCAAGAAAAATTATGAAAAGATTCAAGGTCACAAGGCAGTAAATAAATTGGTAACCTATTTGAAGACCAATAATATGGCACCTGCGCTATTCTTCGTATTTTCGAGAAAGGAAACCGAACGACTTGCTAAATCTGTTCAACAAGGTCTTGTTACCGCCGAGGAATCTGCCGAGATTTCCAATATTTTCAACTATGAACTGCGAAATTACAAAAAGATTTATGAGCGTTCGGCACAGTATATTGAAATCGAAAGTTTGCTTCTTAAAGGTGTAGTTTATCATCATTCGGGACTTGTACCTATTCTTAAGGAAGTAATTGAAATCCTCTTTGAGAAAGGACTGGTGAAACTACTTTTCGCTACAGAAACATTTGCGGTTGGTGTGAATGCTCCTACAAAAACCGTAGTATTTCCAAAGTTGACCAAGTATTCAAATGGAGGGTTCCGCTGTCTACGAACGGATGAATATTTACAGATGGCGGGGCGTGCTGGTCGCCGTGGACTAGATAAGTTTGGAACAGTTATTATTCTACCAACAGATGATTTAAAAGATTATCCTATTATCAAAAAGATGATGACTGGCAAAAGTCCCAGTATCCAATCAAAGTTTAGACTTAATTATCAGTTTATTTTGAAAATTATTAGTTCTCCACTACACAACCTTCAAGATTTTATCAAGATGTCTCTCTTGGCAAAAGATACTCAGGGACATATTAACAGCACGGAACGAGAATTGGCAGAAGTAAAAAAACAGGTTTCCGTAGGTGTAACTCTTAAATCCGATGAATTGAGCGAGATTAAAGAATATTATCAGAGAAAACAAAAGGTAGACGCTCTTAAAGGAAATCAATGGAAGAAGGCGAGTATAAAGTTGAGCGACTTTAAAAAGCAGATTCGTCAATTTCAGAGAATTGATGGTATTTATAGTAAGTTTAAAGAGTCTGAAGAAAGAGTAAAAACTCTAACAAGTCAAGTAGAGCATATTTCGGAGGCAATTAATATTGATGTAAATAAAATGCTCAATTATCTATACGATAACCACTATATTGACTTAGCTGCTCCATTTGACACTTTGCCACGAGAACAAAACCAAATTAAAATAACAAATAAAACTAGTGGTTCAGCAAATATTAAGTCAACCGATATTAAACTAGCACTAAAAGGTATTATTGCTTCGCAGATATCGGAATGTAATGAGATTATCCTAACAGAAATTATCACAAATCAGTTTTTTCTCAAACTTGACGCTGCCGAGATTGTAGCTGTTCTAGCCACATTTATTGAGGAAAAGGCAAATGATATTACTGAAATTTCAAAACTTGATGTCACCGAAAAGGTTAAGTGTGTTCTAGAAGATATTAGTTATATTGCTGACGATTTTGGTCTATATGAATATAATTCTGGAATCCAGTTTGAAAGTGATTGGCAACTCTATTTGTCATTTATCGGTCCCGCTTACGATTGGGCAAAAGGAAAAACAATTTACGAGATATACGCTAATTACCCGGATGTTTATGAAGGCACATTTATTAGAAATATTCTTCGAATTACAAATATGATAGAAAATATTAAAAATATCGCGACAATGTGTGATCAACCAGAGATTCTTAAGAAATTGGAAGGCGTTAATGAAATCCTACATAGAGACCAAGTAACTACCGAATCACTCTATATTTCAAAACAGTAGTATTTTACTATACAAAACAAAATAAATTAAATTAAAATAAGTCAAATAATTAAAATAATTCAAATAATTCAAATAATTCAAAATAAAAAATATAGTTTCTAAATTTACATTTATAACACTGAAATTTCAGGAGATACAATCTTACAATATAATTTTTTATTAAAGAAGACTTCCTTTGGTAGAGTTGTAATATTAACTTTTACACTATCATAAAGTGTTAATCTAACTCCATCAACTTCAATCCAATTATACTCGTATTGGTCGTAATATTGACTATGTGCATCTCCAAGCGTAATCCTATTCAATGATTCAAGTTTATGCGACATAATTTGACAACTATGTTCAATATCTAGTTCTGGTATAAATATTTTAACTTTATTTTTTTTGATTTGAATGATATATGCGTTATAATCCCGTGTTTCTATTTCACTATTAAATACAAGTTTAAGTTTTTTATAATTATTATAAAACTTTCGCAAATTTTTATTGAACAAATTAACTTTTTCAATCTCATTTTTTGATACGGTAAAAACAGGTTGACTTGAAATATATCGCAAAATGTTTATTTGATTTATAATATCAACATATCTACGAATAGGTGAAGTCGCGTGTGTATAAAATCCAAAACCCAACCCTTCATGTAGTAATTGACCATCTTGTACGTCATAGTCAATAACATATTCGGCAGCATTCTGGTTAAGTCGCTCAATAAAGTTAACTAGTTCGGGCGAAGATTCACATGATACTGTTTGATTTAATGTAGATAGTTCCGCAGCATTTTTATGTTTTCTAAGAATAGTTGATTTACAATAACTGTAAAGAGTTTCTGCGGTAAGTGAGTTATAAAGAAGCATATAGTGTTCTACCATCTTAGTTGCCGGAATTATTTTGTGTGATTTAGCACTTGTGTTTTTATTCATCATAAGGAATGCTAGTTTATTTAGCAACTTGAGTGAACACTTTAGTGTATTTTCTTCACTAGAATCACCTTTAATCAACCTATCTGCGTCACTATAACTAAGTGCCTTGTTTTTAACTAAGGTGGATTTAAAACAGAAAGACATAAGTTTCACCGTAGGTTCTATTTTATATTGTAGAATTAATGACACTGCTCTTTTAACTTCACCGTTACCTAAAGAAGCAACACTATAAGTAAAATCGTCATTTAGCATATTTTCCTGCTTACCACCATCAAAATAAATGCTAGAGAAAAAGCACCATTTAAGATTTCCTAGGTCAAGTCTACTAGCAACATCGGCAATATGTATGCCAATTTCAATATTACATTTGTCTAGTTGTTTTACATGAAATGCGTCATCAATATCACGACATCCTTGTGGATCAATGCTTATAGTTTCATAATCATGTGTGCTTGATTCTGATTCTATCCATTTATGTGTCTGAATTTGCTCTTCCGAAAGAATATTTTGTTTTCGGCGCTGTTTAGATTTTCCAAGAGGGCACATATGATTTTTATAAAGAATGCCTTGAATCTCGTTGTTTAAATCGCCAACTTTTCCAATTAATTGCTCAATTTGACCAATAGGGTGTTTATTATTCGTTTCCCATTTGTTAAAACTGATTACACAGAGTTGTGCGACTCTTTCTCTACACTTACTTGGAACCATAAACGTTGGAAACTTATTTGATAGAGGTGTGAATTTAATTATTGGAATACCTCGCTTTGTGAATCCGTATTTTTGATTTAAGTTAAGATGAAGAATACCAACAATATGTTCTTTAGTTCTAGACTGTATACCAACTACTTCGGTCTCTTTTACGAAGACAACATCTCCATGAATTGCTC